>Ga0302324_100004213_pt1 | contig 31967 bp, 22 predicted proteins | sample Palsa_T0_1_FD_201949 | JGI IMG/M metagenome (GOLD analysis project Ga0302324, IMG submission 201949) | Peat permafrost microbial communities from Stordalen Mire near Abisko, Sweden - Palsa_T0_1 | ecosystem: Environmental > Terrestrial > Soil > Palsa > Peat permafrost | place: Sweden: Abisko... | reverse complement strand
CAGTTCCCGATGATCATCGGGGGCGTGGTTCCGGTGGTCAACATCAAGGGCATTGGCCCGGGCCAGCTGCAATTGGACGGCGCCACCATCGCCGCCATCTACCTCGGCGACATCGCCAAGTGGGACGATCCGGCCATCAAGCGTCTGAATCCGAAACTGGCGCTTCCCGGCACCGCCATCGCCCCGATATACCGCTCCGACGGCTCGGGCACGAATTTTCTGTTTTCCGACTATTTATCCAAGTCCAGTCCGAAGTTCCAATCGACCATCGGCGCAAATTCGTCGGTGCAATGGCCCTCAGGCATAGGCGCCAAGGGCAACGAGGGCGTCGCCAACATGACCACGCAAACCGATGGCGCGATCGGCTACGTGGAATATGCTTACGCCAAGCAGAACAAAATGTCTTTCACGCAACTCACCAACAAAGCCGGCAAGGTCGTGGCGCCGAGTGCGGACAGCTTTCAGGCGGCCGCCGCCAATGCGGACTGGACCCATGCGGACTCCTATTATTTGATCCTTACCAACCAGGACGGCGCGAAGAGTTGGCCAATCACCGGCGCAAGCTTTATCCTGCTCTACAAACAACCCGTCGATGCGGCGCCGGTCCTGGAAGCTTTGAAGTTTTTTGCATGGGCGTACAAGGATGGCAGCAGCATGGCTGCCGAGCTCGATTACGTGCCCTTGCCCGCGCAGCTGGTGGCCCAGGTGGAGAAGACCTGGTCGGCCGAAATCACGGCGGGCGGTCATCCGGTGTGGAGCGGCAAGTAAGTGTTCGCCCTGCGGGATTGAGTCTTTGCGCGGGAGCGAATTAAAGCAGTGGCGATCATCGATTCGAGGCACGCCGCAAAGCAGCTGATTTACGAGAGAATCTTCCGCAGCGCCACACTGTCGGCGGCGATTCTGGTGTTGCTGATTTTGGGCGGGGTGGCGGTCTCGCTGGCGCGCGGCGCATGGCCGGCATTGGCGCACTTCGGCTTCTCCTTCGTGACACGCGAGATCTGGAATCCGGTCTCGGACGAGTACGGCGCGCTGGCACCGATCTACGGCACCGTCGTGACCTCGCTGATCGCCATGGCGCTGGCGGTGCCGGCCGGCTTCGGCATCGCGCTGTTTCTCACCGAGCTGTGTCCGCCGCTGCTGAAGCGTCCGATCGGCGTCGCGGTGGAGTTGCTGGCCGCGGTGCCGAGCATCATTTTCGGCATTTGGGGCCTGTTTGTCCTCGCGCCGGTGCTGCAGCGCCATGTACAGCCCTGGCTGATCGAGCATTTGGGCGCCATCCAGGGCATCGGCAAGCTCTTCAAGGGCCCGCCCTTCGGCATCGGAATTCTCACCGCCGGTATCGTGCTGGCCATCATGGTGCTGCCGTTCATCGCGGCGACCATGCGCGACGTGTTCGATACCGTGCCGCCCATGCTCAAGGAGTCCGGCTACGGCTTGGGTGCCACGACGTGGGAAGTGATCTGGAACGTGGTCGTGCCGCACTCGCGGGTCGGTATCGTCGGCGGCATGATGCTTGGGTTGGGGCGCGCCCTCGGCGAGACCATGGCAGTGACCTTCGTCATCGGCAACGCGCATCGCATCAGCTCCTCGTTGCTGGCGCCGGGCACCACCATATCCTCCTCGATCGCCAACGAGTTCACCGAGGCCGTGGGCGATCTGTACACCTCCTCGCTGATCGCGCTCGGGCTGCTGTTGTTCATCATCACCTTCACGGTGATCGCCACCGCGCAGTGGATGCTGCGCCGGCTCGAGCGGCGGATCGCGGTTTGAAGACATGAGCCGCCGCACCTTCCGCAAAATCAAAAATGGCATCTTCCTGGCGCTGTCGCTGGTCGCCACATTGACCGGGCTGGCCTGCCTGGCAGCGATTCTCTGGACGCTCGTTTCGCATGGCGTTCAGGGAATGTCCTGGCATTTGTTCACCCAGATGACGCCGCCGCCGGGCGGCCAGGGCGGATTGTTGAACGCGCTGTATGGCAGCGCGCTGATGACGTTGCTGGGCATATTGATCGGCGCACCCGTCGGGGTGTTGGCGGGGACCTATCTTGCCGAATACGGCCGCACGTCGCGTTTGAGCATGGCGATCCGCTTCATCAACGATGTGCTGCTCTCCGCCCCGTCCATCATCATCGGGCTGTTCGTCTACGAACTGATCGTGGTTCGCATGGGCCATTTCTCGGCGCTTGCGGGCTCTTTGTCGCTGGCCATCCTGGCCATTCCCGTGACCTTGCGCACCACCGAAGACATGCTGAACCTGGTGCCGATCGGCATGAAGGATTCCTCGGCCGCGCTCGGGGCTTATCCCTGGCGCACCACGCTCTCGGTCTTGTATCCGGCGGCGCGCAGCGGCATCGTGACCGGGCTGCTGCTCGCCGTGGCCCGCATCAGCGGCGAGACCGCGCCGTTGCTGTTCACGGCGCTCAACAATCAGTTCTGGAGCACACACTTGAACGCGCCGATGGCGAACCTGCCGGTGGTCATATTCCAATTCGCCTTGAGCCCCTACAAGGATTGGCAGGATCTGGCCTGGGCCGGCGCGCTCATCATCACGCTCACCATTTTGCTGCTGAGCATCTCCGCCCGCGTCATATTGGCGATGCTGCAGGCCGAAGGCTCCGGGCGATGATCCCCTCGACCAAGCCGCCCAAACACCTGAAAATTCGCGGGCCCCTGCCCTCGGCGGCATCCGAGGTCGCCAACGCCGGGCCGCCGAAGATCGAGATCCGCGGGCTGAATTTCTTCTATGGCGGGCTGCAGTCCCTGCACAACATCACGATGTCCCTGGCCGATCGTTCCATCACGGCATTCATCGGGCCCTCCGGTTGCGGCAAGTCGACGCTGCTGCGCGTGCTCAACCGCATGTACGCGCTCTACCCCGGGCAGCGTGCCGAAGGCGAGGTGCGCATCGGCGGCCAGGACATCTTGAGTCCCACGGTGGACGTCGCGGAACTGCGTTATCGCGTCGGCATGGTGTTCCAGAAACCGACGCCGTTTCCGATGTCCGTGTTCGACAACGTGGCGTTCGGCTTGCGGCTTGCCGGCGGAGTGCGCGGCGCGGATCTGAAGGTGCGGGTCGAGGCTGCGTTGCGCGAGGCCGCCATTTGGGATGAAGTGAAGGACAAGCTCGGCGCCGACGGCCGCAGCTTGTCGGGCGGGCAGCAGCAGCGCCTGTGTATCGCGCGCGCCATCGCCGTGCAACCCGAAGTGCTGCTGCTCGACGAACCCACGGCCGCCCTCGATCCGATCTCCACGCTGCGCGTCGAGGAAACCATGCAGGCGCTGCGCGAGAAATTTTGCATCGTGATGGTGACGCACAATTTACAGCAGGCGGCGCGCGTGTCGAACGTCACGGGATTCATGTACCTGGGAGAACTGGTGGAAATCGGACCCGCGAGCGAGATTTTTACCTCGCCGAAGAATCGCAGGACGGATGACTACATCACCGGTCGCTTCGGATGACCCGCGCCCGCGATTCGGTGCGCGATCCGGTGATGGCGGCCAAGGATGTCGACGTGTTCTATGGAGAGAAGCACGCCGTCAGGAACGTGACGCTCGATATCGGGCGCAATCAGGTGCTGGCCATGATCGGGCCGTCGGGCTGCGGCAAATCGACGTTTTTGCGCTGCCTGAACCGCATGAACGATACGATCCCGCAGGCGCGCGTCACCGGCGTGATCACCCTCGACGGCCAGGATATCTACCAGCGTCAACAGGACGTGGCGCAGCTGCGCGCCCGCGTGGGCATCGTTTTTCAGAAGCCGACGCCCTTCCCGCAGTCGATTTACGCCAACGTCGCCTATGGCCCGCGCATTCACGGCCTGGCCAAGCACCGCAGCGACATGGATGAATTGGTCAACACCAGCCTGCAGCGCGCCGGATTATGGGAGGAGGTGAAGGATCGCCTGTCCACGCCCGGCACGAGCCTCTCGGGCGGCCAGCAGCAGCGGCTTTGCATCGCGCGCACCATTGCGGTGAATCCCGAAGTCATTCTGATGGACGAGCCCACGTCGGCCCTGGATCCGATCGCCGGCGCAAAGATCGAAGACTTGATCGACGAGCTGCGCGCGAACTATGCCATCGCCATCGTCACCCACAACATGCAGCAGGCCGCGCGCGTATCGCAGCGTACGGCGTATTTCCATCTCGGCGACCTGGTGGAGGTGGGCCCGACGGATGTGATATTCACCAATCCGCAGCAGAAGCTCACGGAAGATTACATCACCGGCCGATTCGGGTGAGCGCCGTTCGATTCGGCGTCCTGATACTCGCGATCGCGGGGTGGCTGCCGTGCTGCGGCGCCGCTCGTGCTCAGCCGGCGGCCTCGACGCTGCAGGGCAGGGCTGCGGCCGCGCTCGCGACGTTGCGCGGCAAGACACGCGTTCCCGGCCTGCACCATGCGGTGCGCGTGCGGCGCGACCGCTGGGGCGTCGCGCACATCTATGCCGCCGATCAGCACGATCTGTTTTTCGCGCAGGGCTTCGTCGTGGCACAGGACCGGCTGTTTCAAATGGAGCTGTGGAAGCGGTCGGGGCAGGGCAGGCTCGCGGAGGTGCTGGGTCCGCAAGCGCTCGCCCGCGACTTGAATGCGCGCCGACTGCGCTATCGCGGCGACATGCAGGCAGAATTCCTGAGCTACGCACCCGACACCCAGCAGATCCTCGAGGCGTTCACCGACGGCATCAATGCCTACATCGCGCGGCTCGAAGCGCCCGCGGGTCCGGGCTTGCCGCTGGAATTTCAGCTGGCCGGCTTCAAACCCGAAACATGGAAACCGGCCGACTGCCTGAATCGCGTGGCGGCCTATTCGATGACATACAACGCCAGCCGCGAGCTCGCGCACGCACAGATGCTGAACTTGCTCGGAAGCGATGCGGCGAGCGGCTTGTTCGACTTGGACCCGCAAGTCAAACTCGATCCCAAGCCCGGGGTTGATTATTCGGGGCTGACGCCGGCGCTGCTGAAGGACTTGCTGGGCAGCGACGTGCGCAGCGCCTTTCAGCCGAAGATTCCGCAGGAAAGCAATGATTGGACCATATCCGGCAGGCTGACGGTCAGCGGCAAACCCCTGCTCGCGAACGATCCGCATCGCGTGATCGCCGAGCCCTCGCTGCGCTACATCGTGCATCTGGTCGCGCCGGGGTGGAATGTCATCGGAGCCGGCGAACCCGCGCTGCCGGGCGTGGCCGCGGGGCACAATGAGAACATCGCCTGGGGCTTCACGATATTCGGCCTGGATCAGCAGGATTTGTACCTCGAAGAACTCAATCCGGCGCAGCCCCTGCAATATGCCACGGAGAGAGGCTGGCAGCCGATGCAGGTGAGCACCGAAGCTATCGAGGTTCGCGGCGCATCGCCGGTGCAGGTGCAAATCAAATACACACGGCATGGTCCGGTGCTATGGGAGGACGGCAGGCGCGCCTTGGCGCTGCGTTGGGTGGGTGCCGAACCCGGCGGCGCGGGATACTTAGGATCGCTGGCGCTCGATCGGGCGCGCAATTGGCGCGAATTCGAGGCCGCCATGCCGCGATGGAAGGTGCCATCGGAAAACATCGTGTACGCCGATCGCATGGGCAACATCGGCGAGCATTCCACCGGACTTGCGCCTTTGCGCAAGAACTGGACCGGGTTGCTGCCGGTACCGGGCAACGGACAATTCGAATGGCAAGGATTCATCCGCAACGACGAATTGCCGCACAGCTACAACCCGGCGTCGGGTTTCGTGGTCACGGCGAATCAACGCATGGTGCCGCCGGATTACAAATATGCGGTTGGCTTCGAATGGACCGATCCGGCGCGCTATTCGAGAATCACGGAGGTACTCGAGGGCGCGATATCCCGGGGCGTGAAATTGCGCATCGCCGACATGCAAGACCTGCAGAGCGACGTGGTGTCGCTGCTCGCGCGGGATCTACAGCGGCTGCTGCGCGCCGCATCGCAGCCCGAATCGACTGGATCGAAGGCGCCCGGCGGGATGCAGGATACCGTGCAGATGATGCTCGATTGGGATGGCGCATTGCGCGCGGATTCGCCCCAGGCCGCGCTGTTCGAGTTCTGGGTGCTCGAGTTGCAGAAGCAGCTCACGATGCTGCTCGTGCCCGAAAGGGCGCGCGATGCCTTCGGCGAGTTATCGCGCGTGCGCCTCGCGCGCGAACTACTGCAGCCGACAGCGGCGGTGTTCGGCGCGGACTCGGCGGCGGCCCGGGATGCCCTGCTGCTGCGAACCTTGAGCCGCGCGCGCGAGCAGCTCGCCTCAGTGGAAGGCCCGGACGCCCGTCGGTGGACCTGGGGAGCGCTGCACACGGTGACGTTCCGGCATCCGGTGGATGCCTCGCCGGGAGCCGCGGAGCTGCTCGACCGCGGACCGCTGCGCCGTTCGGGCGACGGCGAAGTCGTGCAGGCCACGGGTTTTTCCGCAGGTTCGTTCGAGCAGGACGACGGCGCGAGCTATCGAGAGATCTTCGATCTTCACGACTGGGACGCGTCGGTGGGCATCAATGCGCCCGGTCAGAGCGGACAACCGGGCAGCAAACATTACGACGATCTCTTGCCGTTGTGGCTCGAAGGACGCTATTTCCCCTTGTCCTATTCGAAAACCGCGGTCGAAGCGGTGACCAGCGACACGCTCGTCCTGACGCCTTAAGCCGGAGACTCTGCTTTATGGTGACCGATGATTCGCGCCCTGGGGGCAGTGGTCACGTTGCAAATACTCGGTCGCGACATCGTCCCATCCCTGTTTGGATGCGAGGTGTAACCGGTCGCAGTATTGCTGATACATCGGATCGGATGGCGTTACCCCCGACGACATCTTGTTCATTGCGTCGCGATAGCTCACGGCCAGAAAGAGGCTGGCCATCGCGTCCCCATCATTGGAGGCGTTTACCAGCGACTGAGTGACTTGCGCGCGGCCAATGTGTCCGGCGTGAACGCTGTCCAGGAGAAAAGCAGCCACTGCTGCGCGGGAATCGCCAAGACGTCGAAGGCCATCGATATTGCTGATCAGGGCGCTCAGATCTTCTGTCTTGCGATTTGCATTCCAAAACTTCGCGCGAAGCACAACTTGAAAAGTACGATCAGTGAGTTCAGTCAACTCCTTATCACTGAGGGTCTTGGCATCCGCAAGCTGCGAAAATCGCTCCAATTCTGAGGCGGTGGGGAGCGACGTCGGATCCAAGGCAAAGCTGACCGACTGCATATTCAACCCGGGTTCCAGACGCACGTGCTTCGACTCACCGAAGTAATGCGAGGCGATCGCGAATACCTGGTACTCACCCGGCGGGAGAGTAATTTGTGACCCGTCGGTTTCGTCGTTGCCAATGAATATCCTCGCGGAACTGGGGACTTTGTTTAGCTTAAGCGTGATGGCCTGCGACCGGTTGCTGTCACCTGGCCGGGCTACTACCAGACCATTCGTCCCCAAAGTGCTCGGCGGAGCCTGCAAATGCCATCCCGTCCCCCAGATCACTATGCTGGCCGCAATTAGCGCCGCCACGCCAGCGATCGCGATCAGCCATGCCCGAGGCTTTTTTGTGGGTGTTTCCTTCAAATGGGATTCCAATAGCGCATGACACTCCGCCGCCGAAGGCCGCGCACCAGGCTCGATATTGAGACATCGGCTGATCAGATCGCCCAACGGCCCATCCACCTCTCGCACAATTTCTTCAGCGTCGCGCGGGTTTCGCACCGGATGTCGCGGTAACATTCCCTTCAACATTTCGTAGAGGACGAGACCAAAGCTGTACACGTCGGCTCGATTGGTGAGATTGGATGAGTCGAGCCCTTGTTCGGGAGCCATATAGCGCAGGCTTCCAAGAACTCTGCCGAATTCCGTCTTAACGCTCGTGTCAAACGACTTTGCGATCCCAAAATCCGACAGGACCGGCGTACCGTCCTCCCTCATCAAGATGTTCCCTGGCTTGAAGTCGCGGTGGATCACATCTGCGGCATGAGCGTAGGCCAACGCATCGGCCATTCTCTCGCCAATTAGAATGGCTTCCCTTGCCGATAGCGGCGTCCCCGTAATTCGGTTCGCGAGAGTGCCTCCGCCCACATATTCCATCACAATATAAGCGGTACCTTTCCATTCGCTGGCGTAAACGATGACGATATTCGGGTGGCGAAATCCAGCGATCACTCGTCCCTCGCGGATGAATCGCTCAAGAACTTCCGAGTTATTTGCATATTCAGAATTAATGATCTTGATCGCGACGGAACGCTTTAAATTATCGTCGATACCGAGATAGACAGCTCCCATTCCACCTTGGGCCAAGAACTGGACTATCCGATATCCAGGGATCTCAGTGAAGTTTGGCGCAGAGTCGGAAACAACCGTGGGATCCATCGGGTATCGCCAGATTAGAATGTTGTCGCAATTTGCGCGTGAATTCCGTGGTCCTGCCAGCTGCCATGCTGTTGATTGACGAACCCTGGTTTGATCAGTGGAATTCCGTAGGCGAAGTCGGCTTGCACATGCTGCCACTTCGCCCGCGCCGTGAAGCCGCATGATGAGAATGTGCTCTTGTCGGTCGGTTCACCAATATTGTAGCCCTTGGCCCAGTCAAAGAATGTCCCCAACGTCAACCCTGGCCGGAAGGACTTTCCCGCGGGCAATGCAAGCCAACGCAAGTCGAAGTTCAAGTTCTTGGCATTTGACAATAAGATTTCGTCTTCACGAAAGCCGCGAACTGAATTGATGCCCCCGATCTCCAGCTCGTGCAGATCAGAAATGATGGAGTCCGTATATTGCACGGTAGCACGCGACTCGAATTCGAAGGGCAGCGGCGAGAATTCCCACAAGTAGTGTACTTGGCCCGTCCACACTTGATAGCGTGGACTGGGTCGGGAATAGGCCACAGGCTCGGACGATTGATCGAGTAAAGCAGCGTGCAGCCACGTTACTCGGATGCCAAGAAATTGATGTTCCGTTCGGTAGCTGTAATCCGGTACCACACGGATCGTGTTGGACCGCGTCAGGCCATTCTCCGCCCCCGGTAGAAATGAAAACGGCTCCTCGGCCAGCGTCGTGGCATCCGTCTCACGTGAAATCCCGACGCCGATTTTGAATTGCTGCGCCACTGTGGCGACGATGGGTTGTGTCAGGCGAAATTCCGTTCTGTCGATCCTGCTCCTGATATCGAGCGGTGCCAGCGGCTCCTCAGTGATCACGGCTTGGGATCGCGCCGCTGAGATTGCTGCCTGAGTGCCGTAATGGTTGAGTGGTACCTGCCAATCGACGCTGTAGCCGACGCCGCCGGAAAATTCGATCGGGCCGGTGACGTCGGCATCGATTACATCTCCCCAGCCAGTTAAGTCGCGCATTGCTCCAGCGACGTCATAGGCTTTTTCTCCGATCGATGGCGGTCGATAATTGTTCAAGGCGACCGACACCGAGTAGGGCCTTGCTCGCTCAACGTCCACGTCGAGAATGGCCTCTCCAAGTTCGGCCCCGGGCTCGATGCGCGAATTGATGCGCGCAAACAGCGGATCGTCGAGTAGGCCTTGAAAACGTTCGCGTAGCAGGTTGGTGTTCAACACCTCGTCGCTCGCGCCGCGCAGTCGATCAACCACGTATGCGGCGTGTAGGTGCTTAAGTCCGTGCACCCGCACTTCCTTTATATGTCCCTCTATCGCCAAGAAGCTGAGCTTGCCATCATGGTAGGGAGCGCTCGGATCGAGTATGACCCCGGAATTGATGTAGCCTCGATCGGTATATTGACGCGTCAGCGCGACCCGCAGTTCCTCGATGTCGGCGGGGGTCAACTGCTTCCCGAGGTACTCCGCGGCCACCACTTGCAGGGCGCTGGTGCGTAGCGCCTTGTTGCCCCGAAACGCGATCTGAACCACCGTAATGGGGTTGGATTTATCGATGTCCTGTTTATCCGCTGAATCAGGCGTTGAAATGGGTGGTAATTGGTAGCGTCCTACGGGAGCCGAAGTAAGGCTCGAATTTGGACCGCTGGGACGAGTAGGGGGATTTTGCGCTTGGGTAACGGCCGGTATCGCGACCCAGACCAGAACCCAGAAAGCATTGGTGTCTAACGGCATCCGTGAATCGAAGAGTTGGCGAATGGAAGTGGCGGCGCATCATTATTGTCCGTCGCTGGAACGGAGTCGTTGATTGCCCGTTCGTTGATGAAATCGTGTGCATCAATCCACAAGGGATCTCGCGCCGATATCGGCAATCCCCCACGGCCCGCAACCGAGAGGGAACTACCCCGGCGGTAACTGCACGGGCTTCGTCCCAGCACCGTCGGGGTCGACGGCTTCCCGACCAATCCCGTCATCGAGTTGCCCAGATCCAGCGTCGGTTCCGTCACCGCGAGCACGCCGCTGACCCCGTCGGGTGCGGCCGCTTGGACCACATTCAATCCTTCGCTCGCCGGGTCAAACCGCACGGCGTTGCCGCCCAAGATAAAAGACTCATAGGTCGGAATCACCGCTTGCGCGTCGATGGTGAGGTTGCCTCCCGAGGCATGCGAGGCGGCCGTGTTGGCTTGAATGGCTCCGGTATTGAGCACGACATAGGGCACATCGATATTGATATCGCCGCCGTTGCCGCTGGTGCCCGTAACGGATGTCGTGATGTTGGAATGATCGAGCCACAGCGGGCCTTGGCCGCTAATCGAGACGGAACCGCCGTTGCCCTGATTCGCGGAGGTCGTGATTGAGCCGCCGGAGGCTTGCAGGGACTGCACATACTGCAGAGCAATTGTGCTGGCATCAACGTTTCCAGTGGAGGCGGCAGTGACTTGGCCTCCTATCAACTGAATTTCTTGAGCGCTGATACTGAGTTGTGTCGGGGTGATTAGCTTTGTATTCGATACCGTTGCGGCATTTGAAATATCAATGGACCCATTCGACTCCAAACTCAGCAGTCCCGCTTTGATGGTGACTTGGCCCGTCTGGCCGCCCGAACCAAGATATGCCTGGCTCGAAATACTGGCCGGGTTTGCGCCCCCCCCGATGCTCAGGCTACCCGCCATGACATTGACGCCGCCGGCGGGGCCGGATCCGTACGTTGCCGTCGAGATCTGTCCCCCGTCTTGCAGACTTACGCTCCCCGTGACGTCCGCGACAATCGATCCGGCCGGTCCAGATCCCGCGGAAAGTCCCACGGCTGCTCCAAGCGTTGGATCTCCGTCCGAACTCAGGATTCCGACAAAATAGTTTGAAGTTCCCCCGCTGATCGCAAGGGATCCCAAGTTGAGAACAATTCGGCCGGCACTCCCCGAGCCGAGGGTGTTGGCGATGAGCCCGGTGGTAGGATAGTTGCCGCCGGGCAAAGGCACGTAAGGGATGGACCTATCAATCGTCAGACTCCCAGCACTCACTGAGATATTGCCCGCGTTCCCGGTGCTGTAGGTATCACTGGAAATCAAATCTCCATTCATGATGGATGCGGCGCCTGCGACGTTGACGACGATATTGCCGCCGGATCCAGTCGAGAAGAGGGGGCCGGTAGCACCGCCATTGAAGTACGGGCCGGCGAAGAGCCCGCCGGAGAGTAAGTAGGTGCCACCGTTCATCGTGAGAGATCCGGTGGTCAAGTTGATATTGCCCGAATTCCCGGTGGTTCCGTCGGCGTTGGCGTAAATTTCACCGAAATTGAGGATGACCGTGTTACCGGTGACATTGACGGCTATATTTCCCCCCGAACCGGATGACACAGGCACATCTTGGATGCCGGTGCCACCGCCGTAAAACGGAGCAACAGCACCACTATCGATGGTCAAGTTGGCGGCGCTCAAAGATATATTACCGGCATTCCCCGATCCCAAACTTTCGGAAACAATCGCGCTGCCATTGAGGATGGAAGCGTTGCCCGTGACATCCAGGAGCATGTTACCCCCCGAACCGGAGGATTCAGTTACTTCAAAGATGCCGCTAAATACATTGGGATCGTTGGCGCCGTCGATGGTCAAGCTTTTTGTGGTCAAGGACACGTTACCAGCGTTTCCTGATCCGAAAGTTTGGGAACCAATCGCACCGCCATTAACCAATGTCGCATCACCGGCAACATTGACCGTGACCGATCCAGCCGAGTCTGATCCGGCGCCGAGCACATCCGTCGATGTAGTGATTCCGGTTTGGAAATTGCCATTCATCACCAACCCGAGCCCATCGATCAGCAGGCTGCCCCCGGTGACCTCAATGTTTCCGCTCTGAGATGAATTCACGCCTTGCGTGATGAGTCCTCCGCCGTTTCTGATCGTGACCGTACCGTCCGTTGCCGCAAACGGTCCGGACAGCGGCACTTCGGTTGCAGCACCGCCAACCGCCGCCACTCGAATGTCGCCGGTGGTGTTGGAAACACCTAACGGTTCAAGCACGCCGTTGACCGTCTGTCCGCCTTCACCGTCGATGGTCACATCACCTGCGGCGATTTGAAACGTTCCCGCTCCGTTGAGACCCGCGCTCAGATTCGCCCCGAGGACATTCACGGGAGCTCGTGTCGTACCCAAAAAACCGAACGCTTCCGGCGCGGCTGTCGACAGCGTGCTCGCTCGGCTTGGATCAACGTAGAAGTTACCGTCAGTGAACTTCAAATAATTCGCCGTGGTGACGTTAAACGCCGCCGGTACATTCACAACCGCATTGGCCGTGAAGGTCACGCCGCTCGGATTGATGAGGAAGAAATTAGGTGCCCCATAAGCGGCCTGCAGACTGATCGTGCCGTCGATCGTAGAGGCGTATCCGCCCGTCACACGACTAATGACGTTGTTGATCCCCGAACTTGTAGTCGTGAACAATGCCGTCTCACCGGTGCCAACATTGAAGTACTGAAAGCTGAAGAAGAGATTGCCCCCGGAGAGCTTGCCTAAATTCTGTGTGATGCCATAGGTCGGGCCCGCCAAGACCTGCGCCGCGCCCCCAATTGTCCCATCAAGCTTCACACCACCCGGCCCCGCAGCCAATGCGAGGTTCGCCAATAAATGTAAAGAACATATAGAGGCACTGCGCTTCATTCTTGTGCCAGGGTGACTCATCTGCCCTCAGTTCCAATCGCCTGTCAGGACAAACGGTGCCCAGTAAAACGGGTGTGAAAAACGGGACGAATGAATGAACATTCGCTGTGCTCGAGTGAGTGCCTCGGCTTTGCCGTATTGCGACAAGCTTGTGTAGAAGCCTTTCATGAATTCTTGCGTCGCCGTGTCGCTGACCGCCCATAGCGTTCCAATGACGCTCCTAGCCCGGGCTTTGATTGCAGCGCCGGCAAATCCCAGTGGGGCACGATCGTCTCCGGTCGCGGTGTCGCACGCTGAAAGAGTAAGCAAATCGATGCCCGCAATTTGATTGCCGTGGGCCGCCATCAAGCGCTGTAAGTCGTCGAGTTTGATGATGTTGTCGTAAGCGAGGAGAAACGACTGATCGGAATTGCGGCCAAAAAACCCGTGCGATGCAACGTGTACTACTTGATAGTTGCCGCTCTGTATCTCACGTGTGAAGCGCTCCACCGTGAATTCACCGTCAAGCAGGGAGCGGCTTCGCGCCAGAGGAGTGAGATCATGGATTTCGGTGCGCACTCCTGGTAATGCGAGTTCGGTTCGCAGGCTCATCGCCTGCGAAACCGCCTCGCCACCAGGCACGGAGTGATCGGTTGGATCGAGCAACCCTCGCGATGTGGCGTTTGCCGTGAGTTCCGTGCTGCCTTTAAAGCCCATTGCCATCAGCCTGTCGACCACCGGTCCCGGATTCGAGAGGCCTGCCAGGAGCGACATAGGTCTTTTGCCTCTTGGAGCACTGGGCTCGGTCATGGTGAGCCCGGTCACTGTTGAGATCAAATAGCGCTCGGCCATGAACTGATTGCCGTCGTGGAGGGCGGCGACGGGGATCAACCGCAGGTAGCCGTCGGGAACGATGATGAGTTCCTGGACATTCGCGTTGGCCAGCTCCTGCTCGAAGGGCTCCAGCAGCCATCCATAAAGCTTGCGCGACGATCTCAGAAAATCGCGCGAGCCGGCGTCCAACAACTCGCTGCGAAGATTCTGAATCTCATTGCCGAGAACGGCCGCCGTGACCGGCGCGGCATGGTGCAGCAAACCATTGTGGGTTCTGACGATTACCTCCAGGCGGTCCCTCAGCACCACGGGATACACGACTGCCATTGCGGGCGCGACCGAACCGATTGTGGCCTGACTCACTGAGTCTACCGAACAGCGATCGCCCAAGTAGTCCTGCAATTCGGCTTGATGTGTCTGCTCGATCACATCCAAGGCGCTCGCCAATCGTGCTTGCTGTTGGTCCGCGGAAACTGAATCGACATTCTTGAGCGTAAGATCGGCAAGCCCCACGAACAGGGGACGCTGCAGCGTTTGATACGTCGATTTGCCGCTTGCATCTTCGATGGGCAAATCCTGTCGAATCGACCCAAGATGGCCGGCAGCTCGCAGATAACTTGCCAGCGCACTTGAGTCATCGCCGCGACGGTGCTGTAAGCGAGCGGCGCGCCATTCGAGCCTGACCTGTGCAAACTCAACTTGACCCAGCGTCAAACCTGCCGTGGATTGAAGAGCCCGCCGATTGATTTCAGCGGCCTCGGTGAAGCGCCCTTCTGATTCGTACAATTGAGCAAGTGAATCCAATGCATCCACTGCGAGCAGCCCATCGCCGGACTGCTCCGCGAGTTGCTGCGCCTTGGCGAAGCCCGAATAGGACAACTCCAAAAGACGGTCGTAATTTTTCGGACGCAAAATTTGGGTATCCGCAGTTGCGGGTCCCATCGGGTTCAGGTTGCCCAGCGGCAGACGCATGGACGCCAGCGCCTCGTCCGCCTGTGCTGCCATCCCATAAAAGGCCCGTGCCCGGCGATCGCTATTCTTGATGTCCTCGAGTCGGGGAACCAATTGCTCAAGTAAGGGAAGTCTCTCGCTTGCCGGGCGTAGCCCGATTAAATTGAGTTCCGCCGCAATTCTTGCGTCTCCGGCAAGGTCGCCGCCACCTGTGGAGCTTATGACCTCCTGATAGTATCCTGCCGCGCGGTCGCGATCGTGTGCTCGGGAGGCCACATTGCCAAGCGCCAAGGCAATCGAATAGCGGGTCTGTTCCGTTGCTTGGCGGTAAGCGCTCTGTAGGATCGACTCTGCATCTGCGAGCCGGCCTGCCTGCGTCAGGGTGAGCCCGAGTTGCGTGAGCGCTCGGGTCCGACTCTGGGAGTCGGGCGCCCCTTTGACCGCTGCCTCAAGAGCCCATATGGAATCGTAGGTCGCGCCGACTTCTCGCGCGTGCATCCCCGCATTGAGTTCCCGTTGCCAAGTTTCGGAGCCAGCGCCGAGCGTAAAAACCAAAAGGCAAGTCAGCAGGCAGAGCCGCTGAAGCCAAATCGGCGGCTCGCCCTCAGTGGCCAAGCTGTAGATGCGTTTGACCACACTGCTAGCGAAATCTTTTGCCATTGTCGCGCGATGATCCCGTACGCCTCATAGGCGTCTCTTCAGTCCCGAATTCCTTCCCTTTCTGCGGCGGCTCCCAAAAAATAAACCTTTTTGAACCTCAAAGTTTCGAAATCGGACCATGCCTTAACAAATGTTTAAATATGTTAATGCTTCGTCTCCGCACAGTCGGTATTTGCGTCACGGAGGCACTTCAAAATCAACGAGAGTTCCTTTTTTATAATGAATCGTAACATATCGATTTATAACGATAAAGTGAGTCAGACACCACCATCTGTCGCGGTCCTCGCACGCGCGAATATCGCCCATTCCGTCCGCCTCCCCTCATTCGAGCAGCCTCCTCTATTACGCTAACTGTGGTTGTGGTACTAGTCCGCATCCAACTCTGCCTATTTTTCGAAACATTTCGTGAAGTTAAACATCAGGACCGATGCCATGAGATTCCTCGTGCCGCCAATGTTATTGCCGCCAATGTTATTGTTGATATCAGCGCTCTCGGTTAGCCCTGTCCGAGCCGAAACAGACTGCGCGCTCGGAGAGCGCTATATCGAACTGGCCCGTGCACGGCAGGAGGCTGCAGACTTGGACGAGGCAGTACAATTTCTGCGTCAAGCGATTGATGCATGCCCGAACTACGAGGCTCACCAAAGCTTCGGAGATTTAGAATCACAATCACCACAACGTGACGATAGGGCGCGTGCTGTGGACGCCTTTGTCGCCGCGTACGAGTTGGCTGCAACAGATGCAGAACGCGCGCGAACGCTGTTTAGTTACTCGCGTCTTCTGAATAAAGAAGGCGATCCAACCAATGCTTACCCCCTCATAAAGAGTGCCCACGATCTGGACCCGACCGACGCGGACATAAAACGGCTCTCCGATCAGATCGAGGTGCGGGTCAACAATCCAACAAAGGACTCCATCACCAGGGGTCTTTGGGATTCTTTGTACAAGCCGTTAAGGCTGGCCTCCGCCACCACCGCGCATGGGAAAGCTACTTCGGGCAGTTTGACGAATGCATCAGGGAATGCTCTTAATAGTACTCAGCAGCCTGCTGTCATTATTCCTATTAATTTCGAGACGGGAACGACGATTGTCGACGAGCCGACCCGGGCCAATATAGCCATTCTGGCGCATACTCTGGCCGCTCCAGATCACCCGAATCAACTGTTTATATTCGTAGGACATGCGGATGTTCGGGGGGTTGAACGGAATAACCTACCGTTATCCAAACGCAGAGCAGAGGCGATTTATCAGGCGGTCACGTTGCTCGAACCCTCGCTCCGTGGACGCATCGAAGTAATAGGTAAGGGCTCGTCCGAGCCAATTGATTTCGGCGAAAACGAGCAAGCTTACCGGGCCAACCGACGGTTGCAGGTTTTGTTGAGATAAAGCAATTGCGACTTCTGATGTCTGGCAGACGCTGGAGCCGAGATACAAAGGTAGTTACCTCCGGAGTCACCAATGATCAAGAATGCCAGGCACAGCAATTTGCTGGTGCATGGAACCCTCCTGACGACGCTGCTGTTTACGGCCGGCGCGAATGGCGCGAGCCCCGCAGGTGTGAAGCTCGATGGATCAATCGGGGGCGCCGCGCAGGTTTTACCGGGGCCCACGTACAACATCACGCAGAGTCTCGGCAAGGTTGCGGGCAGCAACCTCTTCTACAGCTTTCAGTATTTCAACATTGCTACCGGGGAAACCGCACTCTTCACGACCACCAGCGCCGGAATCGACAACGTCATTAGCCGCGTGACGGGTGGCTACACATCCACCATCGACGGCACGATCCGGTTGACGGCGGCCTCGGGTACACCCAACTTTTTTCTGATCAACCCCAACGGGGTGACATTCACGGCCAATGCAGTGGTCGATGTGCCCGCGGCCTTCTATGTCACCACCGCAAATTATCTGAAGTTCCCAGACGGCAACTTCTACGCCGATCCGGGCAAGATGAGCACCCTATCGGCTTCGGCGCCGGAAGCGTTCGGTTTTTTGGGTACGACACGAGCTCCCGTAAATGTCCTCGGGGCGAATCTGAGCGCGGGTCTCAACGGGGCGGGAACTTTTCAAATTGCCGCGGGTGATGTGACCATCGACGGTCAAGGCGGACAGACGAATAACGGTACGCTTGAGCCTTTGGGTATCGCAAATACAACCGGCGACATTCGAGTGACGGCGGTTGGCGGTGCTTCAGGCGAAGTGCCGCTATCAGGGCCTTTTGCCGCAACCGACGGTACAGTTACGATCAGGAATGGCGGAGCGCTCATTACGCAAGGCAGCGGTGCTTCTCAGGGCGGCAACATCGACGTCAATACGGGTAGCCTTCTGATCGACGGTCTTGGGTTGCCTTTCGTCGGGAATTTCTACGCGGGCATAACCACCTCGACGGACGTCCTCGGGTTAGGTTTGGACGCAGCGGGATCAGTCACGATCAACGTCGCTAATGACGCTACGATTGTTGACGGCGGTACGATCGGCTCGCAGTCCTTCGGTGCTGGAAGATCCGGCAATGTTTCCCTGGTCGCGAAGAGCTTGTCCGTAGATGGCGAGAATTCGCCTAATTATACCGGGCTATTCACTTACCTAGGATCTTCAGGCTCCGCGGGCACTATTGCCGTTCAAGTCGCGGGCAATGTATCGGTGGTCAATGGCGGAAATATTGGGTGTAATACATCTGCCTCTGGGAATTGCGGAAGTGTTTCATTGAATGCGAATAGCTTATCGCTGGTCAACGGCGGAAATATTGCATGTGAAACAGCTGCCTCTGGGAATTGCGGAAGTGTTTCATTGAACGCGAATAGCTTGGCGATCGACGCTGAGGCTACTGCGGTGAGTGCAGCCTCGACGGGTATCTATGATCAAGCCGCCCCGGGCTCGTCCGGTTCGGCGGGCGACGTCGTAATGAATGTCAAAGGCGCCACGTCGATAGTAAACGGCGGTGAAATAAACACTAATACTTTAGGCGCGGGAAATGCCGGTCCAGTCACGCTTAACTCGGGATCTCTGACGATTAATGGCGGACCGGGGCTATATGTGAGCGGAATTTTTGCGGGCAATGAACCTTTATCTCCCACTGTCGGAATGGGAGCCAACATCAACATCAACGTTAGCGGCGCGATATCAATCCTCAACGACGGCGTAATTTTTTCAGGGACCTATGGATCGGCAAATGCCGGCAACATCTCCTTGACCGGTGCGAGTCTGACTCTGGCAGCTTCGGTTCCCGCAAATTACAATCTCGCCTACAACTATTTATCCGTTCCCGACACTGAAATCAGTACCAATACGCACGCTTCTGGAAATGCGGGTAACATTTATTTAAACGTGGGCTCGCTCACCATCACTGGCGGAGATCCGAATTATTTTGTCGGGGTAACGAGTGCTGATGCCAACCCAATCTTCGGAATTTACGGCAGCCCTGCGGGAGCTGGAGCCTCAGGTTCAATCATCGCAAAAGTAAATGGGCCAGTAACGCTGCAAGACGGTGGGCAGATCACGACGGGGACGTACGGATCAGGCTCCGCCGGCAGTGTAGGCCTCACGGCGAAGAGCTTGACGATCGGCGGAGGCAGCAACGCCTCAGGTATTTTTAGCCAGGCTAGTGTGGGTTCCAGTGGGCAGACCGGTCAGATCACGATCGATACCGGGTCGCTGGCCGTGTCATCGAATGGGTTCATCGACATTTCAAATGCTGCAACGGTAACGAATTCGAATCTAGTCATTCCGACACAGATCAAGATAGACGCCCGAGATATTCACCTGGACGGAGGTGACATCACTGCCGAGTCCACGGGCAACGTCACCGCTAGCGAAATAAACATCAACTACAGCGGCGGGTTGCGCATGGATTCGGGCACGATCGCGACCTCGGCTGTCGACGGCAACGGTGGGGCGATCTCGATCAGCGGCCAAGGTCCAATTTGGCTCAATCGATCCAACATCACGACTTCAGTCTTAGGTTCCAGTGGCAACGGCGGCAACATCTCTGTTTCGGTGCCGATCATCGTTATGAACACCGCGGCGATTCAAGCTAACACGGCTGCGATACACGCCTCGGGCGGCAGCGTCGATATCGACGCCGCGACTATCCTCCCGAGCTTTCAATCCATGCTCCTTGGGGGCACCCTAGAGAACTTTGACCCCAATTTGCCGGGCTCCAACTTCATTCAGGCGGCAGCTCCGGACGGGATCGGCGGGGTTCTGAATGTGGCGATCCCGACGCTCGACATCGGTAGTTCACTCCTTGCATTGACACAAAGACCTGCCGCGCCCGCGGCGCTGGGCAGAAGCTTGTGCGATTTCAGCAAGGGGAGTTCGCTCTCGGTTACGGGGCGTGGCGGGTCCCCAAGTTCCGCATCTGAACCTATTTGGTTTGATTGGGAGGACGACAGCGAGGCTGCTGCCGGGAAGCCCAATCAGCCGCCCTCCGCCGTCTCGTTCCTCGCAGGCCTTTCCGCCTGCCGACGGTAGCGTGTGTAGACCTTCCTTGACCCGCAATGGGGCGCTTAGCCCGCAGTCACTCGATGTTGCGAAGCAACTCGTTGATCGAGGTCTTGGCGCGCGTCTTCGCATCCACGCGTTTGACGATCACCGCGCAGGACAGGGCGTACTTGCCGTTCGCCGCCGGCAGGGTCCCAGGAACCACGACCGCGCCTTCGGGCACGCGCCCGTAGAGGATTTCATCACGTTCGCGATCGTAGATGCGCGTGCTTTGCCCGATGAAAACTCCCATCGAAATGACCGCGCCCGTCTCGACGATGACGCCTTCGACGATCTCCGAGCGCGCCCCGATGAAGCAGCCGTCCTCGATGATGGTGGGCGCGGCCTGCAAGGGCTCGAGCACACCGCCTATGCCTGCCCCGCCGGACAAGTGCACGTTCTTGCCGATCTGCGCGCAGGAACCCACCGTCGCCCACGTGTCGACCATGGTGCCCGAGTCCACGTAGGCGCCGATATTCACATAGCTCGGCATCAGTACGACGTTCGAGGCCACATAGGCGCCGCGGCGCACCGTGGCGGGTGGAACGACGCGCACGCCGGCCGCGGCGAAACGCGCGCCATCCCAGCCGGTGTACTTCAGCGGCACCTTGTCGTAGAAATTCAGCGCGCCGCCGGCCACGCCCACGTTGTCGTTGATGCGAAACGACAGCAGCACCGCCTTCTTCAGCCATTCATTGACGCGCCAGCCGTGCGCGTCGCGCTGCGCGACGCGCAACGCACCCGAATCGAGCAGTTCGATGGTCTCCTCGACGGCGCGCCGCAATTCGAGGGATGTGCTCTTCGGCGTGAGCTGCGCGCGCGACTCGTAGCCGGCCTCAATGGCGGCGCGCAGCGCCGTATGCGCATCGCCCATCAGGTCCTCGATACATCGCGCCGATCGAGCGCAAGCACCAGCGCGTCGGCGACGCGGCGGCAGGTTTCCTGCGGCAGCAAGCCGCCGTCCGCGCCGGTGATGTAGAACACGTCCTCGGCGCGCTCGCCGACGGTCATGATTTTCGCGCCGTTGATGGCGACCCGCTCGGCGCGAAACACCTTGCCGACCTCCGACAACAGGCCGGGCCGGTCGGCCGCGATCAACTCCAGGATCGTGCGCTCGCTGCGGCTGTCGACGCTGAAGTTCACCTGCGTGGGGGTGGTGAACATGCGCACCTGGCGCGGGGCGCGGCGCGTCACGGTGAGCGGCAGGTCTGCCGCGGAGCGCAGGGCGCGCCACAGGCCGCGCTCGATCTCCTGAATGCGTGCAGGGTCGGTGATCACGGTGCCGTTGTCCTCGAGCACCACATAGGTCTCCAGACTGAAGCCGTTGGCGCTCGAGATGAGGCGCGCATCGACGACGTTGAGGCCCATTTGATCGAGTACCGCGGTGCTGCGCGCGAAGCTGCGCAGGCGCCGCGGCGTATACGTGAGCACGGCGGTGCCGCCGCGATCCGTCAGCTGCCGAATGGCCACCAGCAAGGCATCGTCCTGCGGGTGGCGCGGCGCCAGCAACGTGGTGTGCCAGGCGATTTCCTCGGGCGTATAGCGCAGAAAATAAGTCTCGGTCCATTGCGCCCAGACCTGATCGACGAGGGCATCGGGCACGTCGGGCATCTTGGCGCGCGCCTGGGCCTGGGTCTCGCGAATCAGCTCCTCTTGATCGATGGGCGTTTCGAGTCCGCGGCGCAGCGCGCGCTTGGTGCGCTCGTAGAACTCCTCGAACAGCCGCGCTTTCCATGCGTTCCACAATTTCGGATTGGTACCGCGCACGTCGGCCACGGTCAGCACGTACAAGTAATCCAAGTGCGTCTGATCGCCGACGCGCCGCGCGAAATCGTGGATGATGTCCGGATCGCTGATGTCCTTCTTCTGCGAGGTGATCGACAGGATCAGATGGTTCTTGACCAGCCAGGCGACCAGGCGCGCCTCGTAGCGGCCCAACCCCTGTTCCAGGCAGAACGCTTCGGCATCCACCGCGCCCAGTTCCGAATGATCGCCGCCGCGCCCCTTGGCGATGTCGTGGAACAGCGCGGCCAGATAGGCGAGCTCCTGACGCGGCAGCGATTGCATGATCTGGCTCAACGCCGGCAATTCATCGTTGAACTTGGGCATGGCCATGCGCCGCAGATTGCTGACCACGAACAGGGTGTGCGCGTCGACGGTGTAGGCGTGAAACAGATCGTACTGCATGCGTCCGACCACCCGGCCGAACGAAGGGATGTAGCGTCCCAGCACGCCGTACAGGTTCATGCGGCGCAGCTCGTGCGTCACGCCGACCGGCGCGCAGAGAATTTCCATGAAGAGCCGGTGATGACGCGGGTTCTGGCGAAATTCCTCGTCGATCAACCAGACGTGCGTGCCGATCAGCCGGATCGTTTCCGCGCGCACTCCGTGCAGTTCGGGGTGCTGCTGCAGCAGCACGAACATTTCCAACAGCGCGGACGGATAACGGGCGAAGACCTCCGGATGCGTGACCTCCAGATAGTCGTTGCGAATCTGGAAGCGGGCGTTGATCGGCAGCGGCGGGGCGCTTTGCGTGAGGATGGCCTCGCGAAACAGCTGCAGCAGCATTTCGTTGAGGAGGCTGATATCCATCACGGTGCGGTAGTACTTTTGCATCAGCTGCTCGACGGCGAGCGTGAAGCTCGCATCCTCGTAGCCGAACAGCTTCGCCAGCTTGATCTGATAATCGAACAGCAGCCGGTCCTCGCGCCGGCCGGTCAGCACGTGCAGACCAAAACGCACCTTCCAAAGGAAGGATTGGCCGGCTTTGAGGTTGCGCAATTCCTCCCGCGTCAGGAAGCCGTGCGCCACCAGTTCATCGAGCGTATCGGTGCCGAAGTGGCGCTTCGCAACCCAGCCGATGGTCTGTATGTCGCGCAGGCCGCCGGGGCTGGATTTGACGTTGGGTTCGAGGTTGTACGCCGTGTCGAAATAGCGATGATGGCGCTCGGTCTGCTCCCGCACCTTGGCTTCGAAGAAGTCCTGGGAGGACCAGAGCCGATCGGGGGCCAGCGCGCGGCGCATGCCCGCGAACAGCGACTCGGGTCCGGCCAGGAGGCGCGCTTCGAACAGGGTGGTCGCGACGCTGATGTCGGCGAGGCTCTCGCGCTGGCAGTCGTCGATGGAGCGCACGCTATGCCCGACCTCGAGGCCGATGTCCCACAAGAAGGTCAGGAAGCGCTCGATGTCCGGCTGCCAGTCCGCCGAATCGCTCTTCGGCAACAGCACCATGATGTCGATGTCGGAACTCGGATGCAGCTCGCCGCGCCCGTAGCCGCCGACCGCCACCAGCGCCAGATCGTCCGCGAACTTGCCGGCATGGCGCACCCAGGCGGCGCGCAGCGCCACATCGACCAGCTGCGCGCGATCGCGCACCAGGTATTCGATCGCTTCATCCGCGACGAAGCGGTCCTTCAGCAGCTCGGAACCGCGATCCAAGACCTGGCGGAACACCAGAGGAGAGAACTGGCCGTCGCTCAAGGCCTGCGGAACGGCCTCCAAATAGGTCCAGTCGACGTTTTGATCGAGAAACTTGCCGTGCGCGTTCAAGAGGCTGCCGCGGCGGACACCGTCGCGCTCGCGCTTAGGGTCAAAACCTCGAACCCTGAGTCGGTGACCAGGATGGTGTGTTCCCATTGCGCGGACAGCGATTGATCCTTCGTCACGACCGTCCAGCCATCGGGCAGCAGCCTCACGTCGCGCCGCCCTGCATTGATCATCGGTTCGATGGTGAAGGTCATGCCGGTCAGCAACTCCATCCCCGTGCCGGGCTTGCCGTAGTGCAGCACCTGAGGATCCTCATGGTAGATACGGCCGATGCCATGGCCGCAGTACTCGCGCACCACCGAGAAGTTGTTGCTCTCGGCGAAACTCTGGATGGCATGGCCGATATCGCCCAAGCGGGCGCCCGGTTTGACGATGCGGATGCCGCGCCACATGGCCTCATGGCAGATTTGCGTGAGCCGCCGCGCCAGCACGGCGGTCTGGCCGACGAAGTACATGCGGCTGGTATCGCCATGGAAGCCGTCGCGGATCACCGTAACGTCGATGTTGACGATATCGCCATTTTTGAGCCGCTTATCGCCGGGGATGCCGTGACATACCACATGGTTGACGGAGGTGCAGATCGTCTTCGGAAAGCCGCGGTAGTTCAGGTTGGCCGGAATCGACTGGAGCTCCTCGACGATGAAGTCATGGCAGCGTTTGTCGAGCTCGTCGGTGGTGGTGCCCGGCACCACGAAGGGCTCGATCATGTCCAGCACACTGGCCGCAAGCCGGCCGGCGGCCCGCATTTTCTGCTGCTCCTCGGCGGTTTTGATGGTCACGGTCATTGAAACGTCAGACTTTGTTTCCTACAGGCCTTCATGGTATAAAGCGCGGCTATTTTTAACAACCCCGCACGCGTATCGTCACAGGCGGTCAGGTGCCCGGCAAACCCGGGTTGCCGTTTGGGATACGCGGAGGCTCAACCTGACCAGGAGCATTTTATGACCAGCGTGTCCATGCGACAGATGCTGGAAGCGGGCGTCCATTTTGGACACCAAACCCGCTTCTGGAACCCGAAGATGGCTCCCTTCATCTTCGGCGAGCGCAACAAGATCCATATCATCAATCTGGAGAAGACCCAGCCGCTGTACAGCCAAGCTGCGACCTTCATCAAGAGCGTCGCCGCGGAAGGCGGCAAAGTGCTGTTCGTCGGCACCAAGCGCTCCGCGCGCGATGCCGTGCAGAAGGAGGCCGCCCGCTGCTCCATGCCCTACGTCAACCAGCGTTGGTTGGGGGGCATGCTCACCAATTTCAAGACCATTCGCCAGTCCATCAAGCGGCTGAACGAACTTGACGAGATGGCGCAGAGCGGCGCGCTCGACCGGCGCGGCAAGAAAGAGGCCCAGATGCTGCGGCGGGAGATGGACAAGCTGCTGCGCAGTCTCGGCGGAATTCGCGACATGACCGCGCTGCCCGATGCGCTTTTCGTCATCGACGTGGGGCATGAGCAGATCGCGGTCCACGAGGCCAAAAAGCTCGGCATTCCAGTGGTGGCGGTGGTCGACACCAACTGCTCTCCGGACGGGATCGACTATGTCATACCCGGCAACGATGATGCCATGCGCGCCATTCTGTTGTACGCGGGCGGCGTTGCCGACTCGGTACTGGAGGGCAAGGCTTCGCTGCCCGAGGTTCCCGTCAGCGAGGACGAGTTCGTCGAACTGGATGAAGAGGGCAACCCAAAGAAGCGTGCAGCCGGCGGCCGGCGTTCCGCGCCCCCGGTGCGAGGCGGACAACGCAAGCCGCCGCCGCGCCGCAAGGTGCCGGTCACGGTGGTGCCGAGTGTTGCCGCCGTGGCCGCCTCGCTCGACGAGGTCGAAACCGAGGATGTGGATGCCCCGGATACACCGCCCGCCGAAGTGCGCCCTGCCAGCGCTCCGCGCCGCCGACCGGCCGGACGCAGCGGCCCGCCGCGGCGCGGCGCCTAGGAACAACCTTTAAGGGTGCGGGTCGGGCGAGCGGCAATCCCGCGGCGTCCGCACACGTTTCGCAAAGACTTAGCTAGTGGATCGCCTTCGGCGGCGGTTTGGATGCACCGATGAACATAACGGCAGATACGGTCAAACAGCTTCGCGAGCGCACCGGCGCGGGCATGATGGAGTGCAAGAAGGCGTTGGTGGAGACCCAGGGTAATCTGGATGCCGCCGCCGAGCTCATGCGCAAGAGCGGCCTTGCCAAAGCCGACAAGAAGGCGACTCGGGTTGCGGCGGAAGGCACGGTGGCGGTGCAGCGCAGCGCCGATGCTGCGGTCATGGTCGAGGTGAATTGTGAAACCGATTTCGTCGCGCGCGGCGATGAATTTCAGGAGTTCGCGCGTGCCGCGGCGAACGCCGCGCTGGAAGCAGCACCCTCGGGACTGGACGGGCTGCTGGCGGCGCACCAGGGCGGCGCCACGCTCGATGAACGCCGCCGCGCGCTGATCGCCAAGATCGGCGAGAACATTGCGGTGCGCCGTTTCGTGCGCATCGCAGCCACCGGCCCGTTGGGCGCGTATATCCATGGCGGGCGTATCGGCGCGCTGGTCGCCATTCAAGGCGGCGACGAAGCGCTGGCACGCGATCTGGCCATGCACGTGGCGGCGGTGAATCCCACCTACATCGATGCGTCCGACGTGCCGGCCGATGTGCTCGAGAAGGAGCGCGCCATCCTGACCGAGCAGACCAAGGGTGAGAAGAAGCCGCCCGAGATCATCGCCAAGATGGTCGAGGGACGGCTGCGCAAGTATCTGGCCGAAATGACCCTGCTGGGCCAGCCGTTCGTCAAGGACGAAGACCTTACCGTCGAGAAGCTGCTGAAGAAGTCCGGCGCCAAGGTGCTGCAATTCGTGCGCTACGAGGTGGGCTTGGGGATCGAGAAGAAGCAGGATGACTTCGTGGGCGAAGTCATGGCCCAGGTGAAGGCGACGCAGAAATGATGCAACTATTTAGGAGCGCCGCGCCGGTATGACCACTCCCGCCCCCACCGCCCGCTATCGGAGAATCCTGGTCAAGCTGTCCGGAGAGGCGTTGCTGGGAGCCGAGGACTACGGCATCGATCCCATCATCCTGAAGCGCATCGCGGGCGAGATTCGTGATCTGGTACAGATGGGCGTGCAGGTCGCCGTCGTGCTGGGCGGGGGCAACATCTTTCGCGGCGCAGGCTTGGCGCGCGCCGGCATGGACCGGGTGACCGCGGACCACATGGGCATGCTGGCGACCGTGATCAACGCGCTCGCCATGCAGGACGCCCTGGAGGGCCTGGGTACCTACGCGCGCGTGATGTCGGCGCTGCGCATCAACGAAGTGTGCGAGGACTACATCCGCCGCCGCGCGGTCCGCCACCTGGAGAAGGGCCGCGTGGTGATATTCGGCGCGGGCACCGGCAATCCCTTCTTCACGACCGATACCGCCGCGAGCCTGCGGGCCATCGAGATCAATGCCGACATTCTGCTGAAGGCCACCAAGGTCAACGGCATCTATGATTCCGATCCGGTGAAGAACCCGAACGCCAAGCGCTATGCGCGCCTGAGCTTCGACAAGGTTCTCAACGACCGTCTGAACGTCATGGATGCCACCGCGATCGTCATGTGCCGGGAAAATAATTTGCCGCTGCAGGTCTTCAATTTGTTCCATGCGGGCGATTTGATGCGTATCGTCATGGGCGAGGATGTCGGTACCGTCGTTTCGGCTGAAGCTTGAAGTTGGGGGGATCATGCTCGATGACCTGAAGAAAGACGCAGTGCAGCGCATGCAGAAGTGCGTTACGGCATTCAAGGATCAGCTGAAGAAGCTGCGCACCGGACGCGCGCACACCAGCCTCATCGAACACATCAAGGTGGACTACTACGGTTCGGAAATGCCGCTGAACCAGGTGGCCAACATCGCCACCGAGGATGCGCGCACGCTGACGGTGACCCCGTGGGAGAAAGCCATGGTGCCGGTGATCGAGAAGGCGATCTACAAGTCCGACCTTGGGTTGAATCCCAACACCGCCGGCCAGATCATTCGCATCAACATGCCGGCGCTCACCGAGGAGCGGCGCCGCGATATCATCAAGGTCGTGAAGGCGGAGGCTGAGAATGCACGCGTGGCGGTGCGCGGCGTGCGCCGCGAGGTCATGAACGAGCTCAAGGAAATGCTCAAGGAAAAGCTGATCGCGCAGGACGATGACCGGCGCGCCCAGGACGAGGTGCAGAAGCTCACGGACAAACACGTCGCCGACATCGACCACGCCATGGCGGAGAAGGAAAAGGAGCTGCTGCAGGTCTGAAGCTCGAGACCCGCAACTACCGCAATGCCCATGGCCGATTCGCCGCAGCATGTCGCAATCATCATGGACGGCAACGGTCGATGGGCGCGATCTCGCGGCCTGCCGCGCATCGCTGGTCACCGATACAGCATCAAGGTGGTGCGCAAGATCGTCGAATTGTGCGGCGAGCGCAAGGTGCGCTATCTCACTCTGTTCGCCTTCAGCAGCGAGAATTTTCGGCGTCCGCCCGACGAAGTCGGAATGCTCATGGGATTGTTCCTGGACGCGCTGGTGCGCGAAGTCGAGGATCTGCACCGAAGCGAGGTGCGGCTGCAATTCATCGGCGACCGTACATCGCTGGGCCTCGAGCTGGTGCGGCGCATGGAGGATGCCGAAGCGCTCACCGCGCGCAACAACGGGCTGCAGCTCATGGTGGCGGTGGCATACGGCGGCCGCTGGGACATTGTCCAGGCGTGCCGCGCGCTCGCTGAACGCGCGGCGGCGGGCGAGCTCAAGGCGGCGGACATCTCGGAGGAACTCTTGGGCGCCGGTTTGGCGCTGGCCGGCATTCCCGATCCCGATTTGATGATCAGAACGGGCGGCGAGCAGCGCATCAGCAACTTTCTGTTGTGGAACCTGGCGTACACGGAATTGTATTTTACGGAGGTGCTGTGGCCGGAGTTCTCGGCCGCGCATCTGGACGCCGCCTTCAGCCAGTACGCGCAGCGCGAACGCCGCTTCGGCAAGACTTCGGCACAGGTCAGCGCGAAAGCGGGTGCTTGACGGCATGCTCAGGACGCGAATAGTCACCGGCTCGATTCTCGGCATGCTGCTGCTGCTGGGCTTGTTCCTATTGCCGCGGCCGTGGGCGGTATTGGCGTTCGGCGTGGTGTTCGCGCTGGCGGCTTGGGAATGGGCCGGTTTCGGCGCGCTGACCTTGCCCGCGGCCCGAGCGCTCTATACAGGCGCGATGGCCGCCATCCTCTGGGCCGCCTGGGTCTGGACCGGCCGCACTTCGCATCTGATCGTGCTGCTGGCCGCGGCGTGCGCATGGTGGGTGATCGCCTTTCTCTGGCTGTCGCTCGCGCCGGAGCGCCATCAACCGGTGCTGGCGCTCTTGTGCGGGGTGGCGGTGCTGGCGCCGGCATTCGCAGCCCTTGCGCACCTGGTGGCGAGCACGGGTGGTTTCGCACGCGGCCCGCAAGTCGTATTGTGGCTGGCGCTGATGGTGTGCGCGGCCGACATAGGCGCGTATTTCGCCGGCAGACGCTTCGGCAGGCGCAAGCTGGCGCCGCGCGTCAGTCCCGGCAAAACTTGGGAAGGAGCGGCGGGCGGACTCATCATGGTGTGTCTCGTGGCCTGGGCCGGGGCCGTATATTTCTCGCTGCCCGTGCTCTTCGCCCTGGCGTTCGGCTGCGGCGTCGGCATTTTCTCCATCGTCGGCGATCTGACCGAAAGCATGTTCAAGCGCGCCGCGTCGCTCAAGGACAGCGGCACGCTGCTGCCCGGCCACGGCGGCCTCATGGACCGCCTCGACAGCGTCACCGCCGCGGCGCCGCTATATGCGCTCGCCCTGTTCGGTTCCGGGGTGATTCCATGAGCGAGCCGCTCGGCGTGGCGATCTTGGGTTCGACGGGCAGCATTGGGCGCAGCACATTGGCGGTGATGGCTCTGCATCCGGAGCGCTTCAAGGTGGCCATGTTGGGGGCCCAGCGCAGCTGGGAGACCATCGTCGAGCAGGCCAAGACCTTCAGGCCGGATACGGTGGTGCTGGTCGACCGCGAGGCGGCAGCGAATGCACAGCGGGCGCTGCGCGATTGCGGTTCCACGACCCGGGTGGAATGCGGCGAACAAGCGCTCGCCGAAGCCGTCGCCGCCGGCAACGTGCGCATGGTCATGGCGGCCATCGTCGGCGCGGCCGGCCTGCTGCCGACCTTGTCGGCGGTGCGAGCCGGGAAACGGGTGCTGCTCGCCAACAAGGAGGCACTGGTCATGACCGGGCGGCTGTTGATGGACGAAGTGCGCCGCGCCCGCACCGAACTGATTCCGATCGACAGCGAGCACAATGCCATTTTTCAGTGTATGCCCGCAGCCTATTTGCCGGGTGAGCCGGCGCGCGGAGTGACCCGCCTCATTCTCACCGCGTCGGGCGGACCGTTTCGCCGTACCGATGCGGCCACCATGGCGCAGGCCACGCCCGACCAGGCATGCGCCCACCCGAAATGGCAGATGGGCCGAAAAATCTCGGTGGACTCGGCGACGCTCATGAACAAGGGCTTGGAGGTCATCGAGGCAACGCTGCTGTTCAACCTTCCTGAATCGCAGGTGGACGTCGTGGTGCACCCGCAAAGTGTGGTGCATTCTCTGGTGCAGTACGCCGACGGCTCGGTACTGGCGCAGCTCGGTGCGCCCGACATGCGCACGCCCATTGCGCAGGCGCTGGCATGGCCCGAGCGCATCGCTTCGGGCGTCGCTTCCCTGGATCTCATCGCCATCGCGCAGCTCGCATTCGAGCCCCCCGACCATGTTAGATTCCCCAGCCTCATGCTGGCGCGGGCTGCCGCGCGCGCCGGCGGCACCGCGCCGACGGTGTTGAACGCAGCGAATGAGGTGGCCGTGCAGGCTTTTCTTGACGGACGCTTGAACTTTGTAGGTATTTCAACGGTCATTGACAAGGTGCTCCAGCGGCTTGATTCGTCCCCGGTCAAGGCACTGAGCGATGTATTGGACGCCGACGCCGCATCGCGACGCATGGCTGCTTCCTTGATCGAACTTGGCTCCGGAGCCTTCGCATGAAGTATGTGGTTTTTCTCGCGGCGTTCTTGGTGGCGATCAGCATCCTGGTGGCCGTGCATGAGTTCGGCCATTACTGGGTCGCCAAGAAGCTCGGCTTCAAGGTGCTGCGCTTCAGCATCGGTTTCGGCAAGCCGCTGCTGACGCGTATCGGCAAGGACGCGGACCGCACCGAGTATTGCCTGGCTGCCATTCCGCTCGGCGGCTATGTGAAGCTGCTGGACGAGCGTGAAGGCGAGGTTGCGGCGGGCGAACTGCATCGCTCCTTTACGCGCCGCCCGGTCGTGCAGCGCGTTGCCGTGCTGCTGGCCGGACCCGCGATGAATTTGTTGTTCGCCTCGTTGGTGTATGCAGCCCTGGCCATGGTCGGCACGGAGATCGTCAAACCGGTGGTGGGCCAGGTGCGCCTGGACAGCCCGGCGGCAATCGCAGGCCTCAAGCGCGGCGATGAGATCACGCGGGTCGGCGATCGTGCCGTGAGCGACACCGAGGAGCTGCAGATCGCGCTCATGCGCCGCTTCGGCGACGATGGCGTCATCCCCTTGAGCGTGCGCCGCGACGGACAGGAGCGTGCCCTGACGCTGCGGGTGCGCGACGATCGGCGCGCCTTGACCGAGCCCGGTAGATTACTGCCCGGCTTAGGGATAGATCTGTCCACGTGGACCGCCAACACGCTGGTGCACGAGGCGCCGAGCGACAGTGCCGGCGCGAAGGCCGGCCTGCGCGTCGGCGATCGGCTCTTGACCGTGGACGGGCAGCCGGTGGTCAACCGCGCGGACTTCATCGGCATGGTGAGCGCCGCCGCGGGACGCGAGCTCTCGATCGAAGTCGAGCGCGGCGGCAAGCGTACGCACATCGTGGCGGCTGTGCCGCGCGTCATTGAGGGCGGCAGGCCGATCGGGCGCTTGGGGATCATGATCGAGGAGGGGGCGCAGAGCTGGCCGCCGGGGCTGGTCGAGACGCGCCGCTCGGGTCCGGTCGAGGCGCTTGGGCTGGGCGTGCAAAAGACCTGGGAAATGTCCGCGCTCACGGTGCAGATGCTCTGGCGCATCGTCACCGGCCAGGTCTCGCCGAAGAACATCAGCGGCGTCGTCAGCATTGCCGAGTTTGCGGGCATCAGCGCCTACCTTGGCTTGACCGCGTATCTTGCGTTCCTGGCGATCATCTCCGTCAGCTTGGGAGTGTTGAATTTGATGCCGGTACCGTTGTTGGACGGCGGCCAGGTGGTGTATCAGATGGTCGAGGCGGTCAAGGGAAGTCCGTTGTCGGAGCGCGCTCAGTTATTTGGACAGCAAGTCGGGATCGCGCTTTTGGTAGTCTTGATGAGTCTTGCCTTTTATAACGATATCTCAAGACATTTGAACTAACGGGAAATCATGATCTATCAGAAAGTTGCGCCGACACCTTCGCGGCGGCCCGCGAGCACCGTCCACGGATACAGGCTCCGGTTTCTTCGTGCGGTTTGACTTTCGCGCAGGGATGTTGGTGGCGCTGGCCATCCAACCCGCATATACGGCCGTGCATGCGCAGGCCGTACAA
>Ga0302324_100004212_pt1 | contig 31970 bp, 26 predicted proteins | sample Palsa_T0_1_FD_201949 | JGI IMG/M metagenome (GOLD analysis project Ga0302324, IMG submission 201949) | Peat permafrost microbial communities from Stordalen Mire near Abisko, Sweden - Palsa_T0_1 | ecosystem: Environmental > Terrestrial > Soil > Palsa > Peat permafrost | place: Sweden: Abisko... | reverse complement strand
GGGCAGGGCAGCGTCAAGCCTTGCCCACAAATTTCAGGGCATACGTTTCAAACGTGTACCTTCCTCAGCGACGCAAGAAATGGAAGGACTCAACAGACCAGACAACAACAGAACGAATTGGAACACATCTGATTACGGCATTCGAGAGCTTCGATCTGAGCGATCTTACCCGGGATCGACTGCAGAGGTTTCTCGACGACAAGGCACGCTCGCTGTCGCGGAGCGTGGTAAGCCATCTTCGGTGGGACTTGAACGCGATCTTCAAGATGGCTGCGGAGGATTCGATCGTCCCAGGCAATTCGGCGGGTTCGCTCGTTACGCCGAAAGAAGCGAAAACTCGGGCAAAACGTACGATGACCAAAGAACAGGTCCGGTTGGCCCTGTCAGTCTTGGACCTGAGGGACAGGATCATTTTTCTGCTTGCAGTTTTGGTCGGGATGCGGCCCGGAGAAATTCTTGCGCTGCGATGGGCAAGGGTTGATTCAAAGATGATCGAGATCGCTCAACGCGTTTACCGGGGTCTTCTGGACGACCCAAAGACCGAGCGCGGCAAGAGGCAAGCCGCGTTGCCTCCAGATCTTGCCAGCGAGGTTGATAATTGGCGCAACATCTCTTCTGATACAGGTCCGGATGCATTGGTGTTTCCGTCCGAACGCGGCACGTATTTGTCGCGTGACAATTTTCTGCGGCGGAACATTCAGAAGAAGCTCGAAGAGATCGGACTCGGGTGGGTGAACTTTCAGGTACTGCGCAGGACCCAGGCGAGTCTCGGCCATAACGAGGGCGTCGACCCGAAAGTGGCCGCCGATCAACGTGGGCACGCGATCGGGGTCGCTATCGATACGTACACCGAGAGCGATCTTGAAAGCCGGCGGGAAGCGGTAACCAAGTTGGAGCTTGCATTGGCTGGCCGCAAGCCGGCAGAGCGAGCTGCCGCTGCCGATTCTTCAAGCAAACCGGGTTTTCGAGGTAAACGAGGTAAAACGGGATGAGGGTGGCTGCGCTAAGTTGCTCAAAAGATGGAGCGGGAGACGGGGTTCGAACCCGCGACGTCCAGCTTGGGAAGATGGCATTCGTGGATTGATGCCGCATTCTAAATGATGGAGGTACGCATGTCGAAGATGTTAGAGGAATTACGTCGGTCGTCGTTTCACCAGGAGCTCGGAAGAAAAATGTGCGCGGCATTCGTCGCTCAACAGCAGGGGGTGACTCTGAGTACTGCGCTTAAAAAGGTTCCGGATGATGTCGGTGACCTATGGTTGATCGTCGCGGACTTCGCAGAGCGAACAGTTAACGCGGCCATCGATTCGCAATTCGCTAGCCTGGATGTTCCAACTACGTCTGAACGAGTGATGTGAGTATGGAGGGCACCAGGCTTCTCACGGTGGCGGAGATCTCGAACTGGTTGGCGGTATCGCAGTCTTGGGTGCGCGACCACGCAACTGGACGGCGGCGTCCAATCTTGCCGTGCATCAAGCTCGGCAAGTCTCTCCGATTTGATCAGAAGCGAGTTGCGGAATGGGTTGCCTCTTTGAGTCAAACTGCGAGGATACAATGATGAAGCCTCCGGAGGGTCTCGACCTCAGGAGGATGGGGGCACACCTGTCACGCCAGCGCTATCAACGCGGAAGTCTGAAGTCGTTCGTGCGGGCCGCGAAGGGAAAACCGAAGCGGCCGTTGCCGCGCGGTACCTATTGGGCAAGGTGGTATCGCTATGTCAGGCAGGCTGATGGAGGTGAGAAGCGGAGTCCTCGCGAAAAGATCATCACGAAAGAGCTCGCGAGCAGCTTGCGCATTGGAACGGAGTATGCCGGTCCACTCACGAAGGCTGATGCTCAGCGCGCTTTGGATCTGCTCATCGCTCGAGACGCGGGAACGTACACACCACCGGATACGGCAGCAACCTTCGCTCAGGTCGCCCGAGAATATCTTGTAGTCGCGGAGCCGGGCTGGGGTCCTCACACTGTGCGCACGTCCAAAGGACTCATCGAGTCCTTGCTTATTAGTGGAAAGCCTGGAAACCGTCCGGTAGTTGAGTTAACCGAGATCGAGCTGCAGCAATTTTTGAACGAACACGTCTCCGCCGGCGCGAGCCGATCCAAACTCTCGAAGATGCTGCTCTACGTGCGCAACATCCTCGATCACGCTGTTATGAAAGGATCATAGTGGCGAACCCTGCTCGCAACCCCGGCTATCGCTTGAAAGCGAAGTCGCGGAAGCAGGTCTCCGAGCGCTACTTGAGTCTGGACGAGTGTCGGCGGCTGCTGTCGGTGGTCTCAGGAGCCGATCACCTGATCATTCGCATTCTGATCCAGCTCGGGCTGCGGTCAGAAGAGCTTTTCGCCCTGCGTCGTGACGACGTCCTTGGGGAGTTACTGCGTATCGATGAAGCCCTCGTGGAAGGAAGTCCAGCGCCGGTAAAGACGGATGCTTCGGATGCGAACGTCTATGTTCCGCCAGACCTTCAGGCCGAGATGCAGGGCTGGCTTGAATGGCGTGCCCTTGATCCTTGTGCCTGGCTCTTCCCTGCTGCCATGGGTGGGCCCTGGTCGGCGCAGAACTATCTTAATCGCGTGCTGAAGCCCGCCGCGGTGCGAGCGGGAGTCGGCGTCTTCACAAGGAAGTCGGGAAAAGGCGATCCGGTGCAATCCAGCAAGGTGAACTTTCAGGTATTGCGCCGAACCTGTGCGACACTTTTCGGAGCCAAGGCGAAGGACCCGCGTGACACGCAAGCGCAACTCCGTCACGCCGATCCGACTGTCACCCTGCGGCACTATCAAAAATCGGTGCCCGCAAGTGTGCGTACGGCGGCCGTGGCGCTGGAAGAAGAGTTGATGGGAAGGTCAGCCAATCGAACTGAACAGGTTCTGAACAGGTCAGCTTTTGACGATGGGCTGGAAGTCTTTGAAAATTCTGGAGCCACCCGCCGGGATCGAACCGGCGACCTGCTGATTACGAAACATTCCACGGATCGTAAATAGCTGATAATTCAGTTTTTGGCATGCACTATACAACGCCTTCAGAGCGTATCTCGGCGGAAGTTGAACAGGTTTGTGAACAGGTCACCAAATCAGTTGTGTAAATGGCGCCAACATTCCTGCGTTTGGCCGATGCCTAGCATCCTGCCTGAGCGTCGTCGTCACCGTGTGAGGTTTCGTTGGGCTGCGCCGCAGGTGCGGCAACACCAATCCTTGACAGTCCAGCGCCGATCATGGCTGCTCTGTAACGACCCGTTGACAGAAATACGAGAAATCAATTTGCTGTTCGGGCTACACGGGGAAGCGAAGTCGTAAATGACCACCTTGCCAGTATTGGTCCCGGTGGCAACACGATTCCCAAATGCATCGCAAGCTGCCGCGGTCAAAGAACCATCACCCGGAATTATGGCGAGATTCTCACCTGTTGCAAGGTCCCACACTTTTACTGTGCCATCTCGCTTAAGGAAATTGCCCGACGCCTCTCAGTAGTTATGCTTACGGTCTCGATTGTACTCAGGGGCCTTCCAGCACACGGAGGCACTGACCTGTTTCAAGGTCCCATTATCGTATGGTGCCGTCATTGCTCCCCGAAACTGCCCCCATACCCCTCCGCCGTCACGCTAACGCTTGTGGCTCTGCTTACGTGGCCTTCCAGCACGCGAAGGCACTCGCCTGTTTGAAGATCCCACACCCGGGGCATGTCCCCATCCTTTCCGATACCGCCCACCGTCCATCTGCAGTTACGGCTACAGTCTGATACAGCCAGCGTGTCGCTGCCGAGCGCGGTTAGGGCGTACTGGCTGGTGTGACTGTCGCCCCGTCACTCGGCTCGCCAACTAGATTAAGGAATCGCTTCCGGTAACTGGCCGTTCTTTCAGCACGCTCTATGGCCCATCCTCCCAAAGCCTCTGACAACGTTACGTCGTCGGTGAAACTTTCCGGCGATACGCGAAACTGCGCCGCTAGCAGCACCAGCGCTTCTTCGGGGATAAATTCAGGGGCGTCCTCGTGACGAGGCGACTTCGGCGCATGATTGGCCAGACGTACCCACAGGGAACGATCGTCCTCTGTCCACTGCCGTTGCCGCATAGCTAAGAAGCGGACGCGGTTGACGAATCGTTTCACCGCGCGAGGTGTGGGCTCCGCCCTGGCAACAACTGGCAACGCGAGCCTAAGAGCGTTATCGAAATCCTCGGTATCTTCAATGATCAAGTTGGGACGCGTGGTCGCGAACCGATATCCGGCCCACGCGAGGAGCAGAAAAAAAACCAGTAATGCCACACCTCCGGATAACCAGTAGGCTCGCGAAAGCGAACCATAGACGGGAGCTGCAAATGTTTTCGGCTCCTCGCGCACGGTAGTGCTAGTTTCGCCCTTCTGCTTGGTTTCACGGACTGTGGCCTGCCTGGAGCTCATCAGCGCCTCTTGGGAATCACTTGCCGGTTTCGCGATCGCTGAGATTTTGCTGCCCGCTATATAGCGAATGGGATCGAGCATATAGCCCATTGCCCCGAGGACTCCGGCGAGTACAAGTACGAGCGCCGCCGCGGTGACCCTGGCCGTCTTGGTCCAACGCTTTCGCCATCCCGTCCTGTTCCGCTGCTGCTTGAGGCCGGCTACCATGGCGATAAAATCGCCGGCGTCCCGACTTGGGACCGGAACCTGCATGTTAATGAGTTTGTCCAAATACATCTGCGCCACTTGGCGTTGGGAAACCGCCGCGTGGGTTCTTCGGAATGCTTCGGTCGTGAGCGCCATATTGTCAGCCACACACTCTTCGACTACTTCCTGGTCCATGCCCATAATTACAAAGCAGTCGCCTGAGGAGACTAGAAAATTCACCGATTCGAGCATGTCCAACATGTTCTGCGGAGCGCAGCGGTCTAAGTCATCGATGAAGATCACCAACTTCCGCGCTCCCAGCGCGGTAGTCACCTCCGAAAATTCCTTTGCGAAGCTATAGCGGAAGCTAGTTAGAAGTCGCAGGTCCGAGGTTTTTGGCTGGCTGATCGACCTTGCGGACAACGCGGGTTTCGAACCGAATGCCGATGTCCACTTCCTCGCCGCGGCAACAAGCGACGCTCCCGAAGATAAAGTCCCGATCAACGCGACGGTTCTAAACTCGATGAAATTACGCACCCCCGCCACTGCGGCGCCCAGTGCAAAGCAGAAAGCCGCAGCAACTAGCCCCCAATACCACCGTGCTCCGAGCAGTTTGGCGCGAAATGTTAGTCCGCCTGGATGCCAGGGCTTCGGAACCGCGTCTTTCCGGATCGTGTCGAGCAGCGCGGGAAGCATTTGTTCTTCCTTCTGATGGTGCCAGGCATTGAACCATACGGGCCGAAACCCGTAGCCCTGAAGGTCATACATCAGTAGCCGCATCGTAGATGTCTTACCAACGCCCCACCGTCCCGTGATCGCGAGCGTCAACGGGGCTTGGGTGCGGCTGTTACGGATGAAGTAAGAAATCCCACGCGCCGTTGGTCCATACGAGAGTACGTCCGCGTCATTCTTCCCGAGTGGCGCATCCGAGATACCGATCAACTCAACCGCCTGCTCCATCAGAGGTGGTGCCGCTGGTAAAAGAATCAGGCTGAACAACAGAAGACTGGCAGCCAGTGATGTTAGGTACCACGGCGCTATAAGAGGCGAATACGCAGCGTGGTAACTCGTCAGCCCTTCGGTAGCCGGAATCCAGTGTTCTCCCCCGTCGTTGGTCCGCAGTATAGTTCCCCGCTCGCCCGCGGCCCAGCCATTGCGGCGGTCATCCTGGAAATAAAGCGCATAGATGGTAGCCGGGGTCCCGGTGGTCTGGCGATACCACATGCTGCCGTCGTGGGTGGTGAGGATGGCGCCTTTGGTGCCTCCAATCCATGCCGTCCTGTCGTCCAACATAAACAGACACTGGAACTTGGAATCGGCGACCTTCCTCGGATCTCCGAAGTGCCGATCACTCCATTGAATGCCACCATCCTCACTGATCTCGACGCTGGAATTTTGCCCGTTCTCATACAGGCACAGATCCCTTCCCTTTGAATGAACGTACCATTCTGTGCCGAAGGCAAAGAACGTGGTGACGACCCCTCTTCGTTTATACGTCCAGCGCGCATCCCAATCATCAGTAGAAAAGGTGTTGCTGAACAATTCAGTAACTATGTGCCCGTGGCTTTCGTTGGTGAAGAAGATTCCGGCAATGCGGGTCCTCCCATCCTCCGCGCCGCTGCCAGGAGCCGTCACAGGCAGTGGGGGCCTGGGCTTATATGGAAGGTCAAACTCACTAGGGGGAGGCGGAGGGCCTGGTAGCTCCTCTACGGTCTTGCTCTTCCAGGTTGTGCCGCCATCTTCACTGCGGATGACCCTCCCTAGGTCTCCGGCGGCCCAGATGTGGCGGTTATCTCGGAGCGCATAGATGGCGCGAAGATCCGGTCCAACCCTCCATCCGCTCATGGGCGGATTTCTAGGGTTCAGAAACCACTCCAACCCCTTGGGCGGTAGATCCCGATCGATCCTAGGGGTCCGCAACTGCCTCACCGCAACCAACGTTGAAACCGAAAACAGGGCAACCGCTACGACCGCAACCGCCGCCTTTGCGCGAGGCGAGAGAGTGACGCGGCCGCTTGTTTTCGCTGCCATAGGTCTTAGTCTTAAATTATCCGATCTGACGGCTTTGAGAAAACCCGCTTCAAGAGTCGCTGGCTAATTGCTACGGAAGCACAAGCACCTCAGCGTCTACGTACTACGTGTACTGGCCGTATCGCGCGCCGCTCGGAGACTGGACAGATAAGGGCGCTTCGGGTTTACCATCATTTACTGTCTCGCAGAGTTGCGAAGCGGTTCAAGACAACCTTGTAGAGCCCTTTGACATCGCGCAATACTGGCCCCTGAGACGTGCCCGGGAAAACGATGGTTAACACTTCCGCCGATGGATACGCTGCATTAGAAGTGCGCAAGATGTTCTTGTTATGCGAATCGCGAGTAAAAGGCACCCAGGTTGGGTCCAATTGCACAATCGTATGTAGTGATGCCTCGCCCAGTTGATTTTGTGGTCCGACATCTCCAAACACCGCAGGTACAATGTGACCCTTCCAGACGACTATTGCGCCGTCTCCTTTGGCGATACCGTGAACGGAATAAAACGGTTTTGCGTGGGAAGCCCCAGCTCCTGGCAGCACTATGTACGACACGATCATAGGATTTAGCGGAGATGAACTCGTGCGATAAGCTGTAGACGTCTGATGAGGCCATTGTGATCTCCAGTCCGTCGGGAAGGCGGTCGTCGTATCACCATCGTCATCAAGTTCCAAACCCGAATCGAAATACAGTTCGCCAGAAGCTAACTTACAAATGAATCTTACATTTAACTTGGTGAACTGCGTCGCGTTGACCTCTTGGCAGTCTTTAAGTCTTGAAGCGATATGACCCAACGAAACGAGTGAAGCGGGTGGCGGCGAATAGCTATCGATCGATTGCGCAGTTACGACACCTATAGATAGATATGTTGACCACAAGAGAAGGACTTTTATGCTCATAGTCGAAGCAAGATCGCGCGAAGTGTTATCCTACCCGGCCCCCCGAAGCTCTAAGCCACGCGCATGTCAAGCGAGAGGCGCTTCACTGACGCGCGACAGAAATCTTGGTGTCAAACTCTGTTCCACTGCCGTTATTTGTTCCGTCTGCAATGATAAGCTTTACATCGTATGTGCCAGCGTTCAGTGTCGGCATTGCGAGAGTGATGCTCGATGAGTCGGAGTTAATAATGCTGGCATGTGCGACATTGGTCGCACCCGTGAAGAACTCGATCGTGCCGATACCCACCAGGTTCGTGCCCTTCAGAGTCACGTTTGTTCCTGTTGTGGTTGCTGTAGAGATAGTTTGCGAGGCCGTGAGTGTAGGCGAAAGGCGAAATGCCAGTGCGCGATTGAAATCGGTCTCGGTGCCGGATTTGTCTACGCCGTAAAGCTCATAGTTTACCTGAGCAATCTTTGCAACATCAGCGGTCGCGAAAGTCGATGTCGCAGTAGAATTGTCTCCGCTGACCGTCACCTTCGCGTCCAAGTTTGTCTTGGTGTCGGCACTAGATCGCATTCGCAAAGTAGTGACAGTATCAAGATCCGTTCCAGTCAAGCTGCAGTTCAAGCCGGCTGAAGGAATAGCATATTGCAGGTAGGCTCCCGATGTGTCGGTAGGGGCGGCACAAATGATCGATTTGAGCGTAGGAGCTTGGCCGGTGGCCTTAATGTGCACGCCGGCAATTAGAGCGTACCCGTGCTTTTCGAGCGCTTGAAGATGCACAGGCCTCCATTTCTTAAATGGAAGCTCCTTCAGGTCCCTTGTCACCAAGCCTCGACATATGTTAACCCACGCTCCATCCATCGACGAGTCCGAGGCAATATCGTATTTCGCTTGCAGCCAACAAGCTTGTTCTAAAGGTCGCACAGGGACGAAAATCACGAACGGAACTGAGCCACTCTTCGGCACAACAACACGGCTGGCGCTAGCAGCACTGAAGCCTAAGTCGTTAAGGGTGTTCAGGTTTTTGGTCGTCAGGTCAGGAATCAGGACATGCAAAAAGGGCAACAGGCCAGCGTGATAAGCACCCGACGCCCCGACCAATGAATCTATCGAAGGCTGGGGCAAGCCAACTATCGCGCCCATGATTGTCCCGATGCCTTCGGCGATATTGATCGCAATGTGTTGGCGGTCATAGCTTTGGCCGTACTGCAAAACGCTACGGACCAGCTCCTTGTCATTACCGGCCTGAAACTTAGACAACTGGGCGCTATTGGCGTCAACGGCAAACTCTGCGTCGTGTACCAGAAATTCGTTATCCGCGTTTAAGTTTCTAACAATTACTTGAATTGCGAGGAAAGCGTCGGCAACTGTCCGCCCAAACGCTTTGTGCGAAACATCCCAAGACAGGACCGACATTGAACAGGAAACATCCTTAGGGCGCGAATACGATGCCTGCCCGAGCACAGGATCAATCGCATCCTTTACGCCATTTAGTACAGTGGCTGGGTCCGCTCCCGGGTGGTTCCTGACGGCTTGATCCGTTGCCTCCTTCTGAACGGCTTGTACTTGACTGACAAGCGAGCTGAAGTCAGGTACTGTTTGAAGTTGGCTAAGCCTAGAAGACGAAGAACCTAAGGCGTCTCTGAGCGCCTCGTTCGTGGGATTGGATAGACCGCCCTTTGGCTGCGGAATCGACGCTGCCGCGGCGCTTGCGGCATTTGAAAGTTGTGTCGGAATAGACACTGAGGGTGGTATTTTTAACGCCCTGGCCCCGTAACTTTGCGCCTGGGTAAGGATACAAGGGACCTGATCGTTTACGGGAGGTATGGAGGGGTCCGCACCAACTATTGCAGCGGATATTGACTGTGCGACTAGTCCTGACGTGCAAGCAACATGAGAGAAAACAAGCGCAGAAAGAAGTACGACATTGTTCGAATGCCGGTGCCTAATGTGCATAATGCCTGTGAGAGGAACAATGTTACCGTGAATAGTGTTTGTTGGCAAATATTTTTTTGATTGGAGTTCAATGTTGAACGTTGACGCGTTTTTCGAAATGCAAAGTGATATACCTTTGTCGAGCGTTTACGTAAGCCAGGCAACATCCCGGGATTCCGAACGAATTCGGAAAACGATCACGCGCAACTGTTCGAATCCCCCAGCATGGACCAAATCCAGGACGAGTGGCACCGTCAAATGTCGTCAGTACCAGTCTGACAAACTAGTCCGCCAACGGGATAGCAGCGGTGGATAACGCCGTAGTTGAACAAGCGCTGCGCTCGCCGATCGCGGACTTTGAGGACGCGGTGACAGTGGCGGCCGCGCTAGCTTCGGAATCCGAATTTATTGTGACGCGGACCCGAAGCGGTTTCGAGGCTCACCGATGCGGACGCTTGCGCCGAAGGAGGTATTGCCGATTTCTGGGGGAGATCGGCGGTTAGTGTGCACCTAAGGCTGGTTGCATGCGGCCAGTAGCGCGTTGGCCTGTGGTGCATAGCTCGGATTATTCGGGCTGCTGGGCGGCATGGTCCGTTTAATTGCTGAGGGCAAAACTGTGGCGCAGTATCCTTTTCCCTTCAGTTCAGACACTTCGGGGAACCGTCCACCCGGTCCTGGCCGTGCGTGGCATGCGGTGCATTTTCGAGTGCCCGATACGCTGGCCAGAATATTCGTCGGGCCAGGATTTTGCGGCCAACTTTGATCGACCAAGGGCTTGTACCACCCATTTCCCATGAGCGGAAGCGCAGCCAGTTTGGGGGGACCGAGATTGGTGCCGGGGTGAATGATGTAGGGATTCTCGCCCGCGTGGCATTCTGTACAAACACCGCCGGTACCTCCGTCCAGGGCAGGGCCACCGGCAAACTGGGTTAGTGGAACCACGGCGCCTTTTTGAATGGGATAGTTGACCTTGTCTTTCTGGTTGTCCCAGAAGCAAGCATTGCTCTTGACCTTACTCAGACAGATGATCCCAAGGAGGCTAATCGTGTCGCCCTTCGAGCGTGGGAGCGCGACACACATGCCTTCAGGGTCGCTGCTCTGATAGGTGAAGACCTCGGCTGTGGCGTTCTGGCTTATGAAGACCTGATTGCCGGCGAGAGTACCCTGGCTGACCCACCTGGGGTCTCCCCAATCGGGCGGAACCGGAACCCCTGCCGTACTGCACTGGCTAACGTAATCAGGCGTCGCGGGGGCCGTCGAAAACATCGTAAGGTTCGCAGCCGGGAGGCCCGCTTTGAGCATTAATTCAGCCACGGCGCTCGGCGGCTTGAACTCAACGAGCGTGCTTTGCTTCAGTAGCGCGATCTTTCCGTAAATCTTCGCTGCTTCCGCCGGACGCACGTCTCCGAGCGCCTTTTCAGCCATGGACGATTCGACGAAGAGTTTGCCGCGTGCGTCCAGACTCTTAGTAGTGCTCGCGAAATCTTTCGTGATCCGGGCGTATTCGGAGCGCGTCTTTTCGTCGGCGATTTTGAGGAGGGCGCTAATGTAGAACTGTTCCGCGTCCCGCGCGAATTTCGGAGTAACGCGGATTTCCTTGCCATTTCGATCGAAGATGGCACCATGCCCAATGTAAGCCACGGGCTCGTTGCTGAGTTCTGGCACATCGCCGGTCCTCGCCGGGCGAGACGGAGAAACGGGCGGGACTTGAGACCTTGAAAGCCCGGCCAGCAGCATCAGCGTTGCAGGAACAAGGATTCCGAACGATTTCATTTTCGATTATGCTACCACGTCTTCAGAATCCGAGCAGGCATTTGCTGCAAACCGTGTCTGAATAAGTGCCGCCACTTAGGTGGACACTTTGCTTTCAGACTGTATTCGAGATTGTTGTGGCTATTTCAGCTCTTCCCGTGCGAGTAGCTGTCTTGCAGAAATCGGTAGCTCGAACCCTTCAAGCAATTCGTGCTTTAATAGCCTGTCCTTACCTGAGATCTCCCCGGCCTTTACCGGTTGCGTATCCTTGAGGAGCTTTTCTAGCAGAGCCGACTTGATGAAGAATTCGGTGCGCTTGTCCCAATTCTTGCCGTCCAGCAGCTGTTTTCGCTTCTGCTCATAGGCGGCCCGAGTCTTCTCGTCGGCAATCCTCAAAACGGCGTCGCAGTAGAAGCTTTCCACATCGCTGGCAAACTCCGGAGTGATCTCAAGTTCCTTTCCATTTCGATCGAAGATCGAGCCATGCCCAATATAGGCAATTGGGTCCTTGCTCAGATCGAGCACCCTAGATGTGGATGGGGGGCTAGACGAAGGAGTTTGGGGAGCTTGCTCAGCCGCCCTGCTTACACCTTGGCCCAGCCACGACAGAGCAACAAGAATAATGGAAACTCCGTGCGTTTTCACACTTCTATTCTCCCACACTAATTTGGAGAACAGGCTCACAGCCGCAGAGTCCGGGGACGGAGCAAACGAGGGGTTGGTTATGGCCTCTGGGAAGGGCTCAAGAATCGTCGTTATCGCCGGGTCTAGCTGAGTAGGGCAATCGGGTGTCGGCAGCATCAGCAACCCGCGACGTCCAGCTTGGGAAATTGAGCATAGATTGGAAATAAAGAATTTAGCGTCCATGGGGCTCGTTGCTGACGACCCCAAGCTATTGATTCTACGGGGGCAGATTTTGGGAGTCTGTTAATGGACTGTTATTGGACTTTACGCCTGTGACCGAAATCTAATGCACTGAGATGAATTTGTGCACAGATATTTCGGTCAATTCCGTTGGTTTCTGCGTTTATCTGTTATCGTTCCGGCCAACAGGCGTCGATCCACATTTTGAGTGTGGTCTGGTGCCAAGTCGGCGTCCGGCCCCCAATGTAAGGCTTCAACTCCGCCTCAAAACGGGCAACAAGCGTATCGCGTTGGATCAAGCCTGTTTGCGCCAGATAGATCACGTCGCGGATGTCGCGATCATTGCTGCGCTCCAGTTTCGTGAGTGCAAGATCGTGCGGTTCGAGAGCCCAGAGGCGCACATTCGACCACACAGGAAATACTCGGACCAAACGATCTTCGTAGTCCGCCGGATAGCTTGCCACTCCGACTCGGTCGATGTAGACGTGATGTTTCCGTTGCAGGATCGAGCCTTTACCAGCGAGTTGGAGAATCTGCTTCGCCACGTCTCTTGGAATCATTGTGAGGACATCCAGATCCCCCGTCTCCCTTCCGAATCCATAGTGCTGGCTGACTACGAAGCCGCCAATGCAATGGAAGTCCGCAGGCCCAGAGAGTCGACTATCCAATTCGGTGAGGAATGACAGCCATGGCTCAGTGGGACGGTCAGGCGGCATTGTTAACGTCGTCGGCATCCACTTTAGTCAAGACGTTCCAATGCTCGGCTAGAGAACTTCGATTGGCGCGCATCCATTCACGAGTGGCTGTCGGCATTGACTCCCAGCAAAGCGTCGCTTCTTGAAGCAGCCGAGCCCGTTCCAACTCGTGAAGGGCAGCAGAAAGCTCGGGAGTATCGCCCCCCACCAGTTGCAGCAAGAAACCCAGCCGGTTTTGCAAATCTCGAAGCTTTGCCTGCTGCACCAGCCAACTCAGGTCCATCTGCCTGGCGTACCGTCGCACCAGCCAAGGGAGCGCGGAAACTACTCGAGAATCCGCCTCGGAGCTAGCGAGCACCGCCAACAAGAGAGCGTCTGGACTGGACTTTGGCCGTGCTGGCGTGAAGTGAGCAAACCCCGGATAACCCAGAGCGCTCAGTTTCGCTCTGAAGTAATCGTCGGAGAAGTTCTTGCCAGTAGCGGGACGAGCCGTTCTCATGCGGCTCCGAAGCGTGCTCGTTAAAGGCCTTGCTCCCTTTTCAAGCAGCGACAGATAGGGCTGGGAAACCCCAAGCAAGGATGCCGCTTTTACCTGCGTCAGGCCATTTCGCTTTCGCCAATTCTGGAGGGTTGCCGCCATGAAGTGATTCCATATTAATCGTATCATGTAATATTACAAGTCACACCGCGCGTATTGTGAGATCGTCAGGAGACGCAGCGTGGCCGACACACGCCTAGATGGCTTGCTGCACGCCCTTGAATCGGCATCAGGTCGGCGCGATGGTAAAGGTCGGGATGGAAGCGATGGAGCTTTGAATGACCATCAAAGCCACGCCCAGGCGGCTACGGCCAACTTTAGCATGGCATTTACCATGCTGTTAATATGCTGATAACTTGCCGTTAACAATGCAGGGATTGATTCGAGCATCTGAGCCTAGCTTTGGGGCTAGATCTTCAGCCGCCGGCGCGCAACGCTGTTCCTTCGTGCAGGCGCTTGCCCGTGACCTCGTAAAGCTGCTCGGTCATCATCGACTCCAAGTAATCGTCATCTAACAGACGCAGGATCGCCCATCGATCTGAAGGATCGAAGACCAGCGATTCCTGGCCGTCCAACTCTTGAATAACAACATTCAATTCGAAGCGCTCGATCACACGCCTGAGGTCCGCCATAGTGACACGAGCGAGGTAAGGTTTCTGAGCAATGTTCTTGAGCTTCGCCAACTTTTGGAGATGACCTCGGCAAGACTCGGCAAACTGCGCGAAGTTAGCGACAGGGATGGTCTGTCGGATCGTCTCTAAAGACTCTTCTGCGGCTTGAGCGACCATTTCGTAGTAACGAAATAGTCGCTGAAAATCATGTTGTCGAAGAACGAAGGCGACACCATCGTAGATCAGACAGTCAAGATAGTGATCAAACAGGAACACCGGCTGCCGGATTTCACTGAATTGGCCGGCGCGAAACAGAAAGCCTAGCGATCGGGAGCGCGCAAGCTCCCGCTGTCCACCATACACGCGAAGCGCGGTCACGGGGCTTCCGCGCCGGGGCTGTAAGACTAAAACGTAGAAGCGCAGACCCGTAATGAAATTCGGCTCAGCCGCAAAAACCTCCAGTCTCGCTGGCCGACCGAGGGGTGCAAGTTGCGCTTCAATGCCAGGCACCTGATCAATTCCTAGGTATTCAATTTCGTGTGGGTCCGGCTTACTGGCAGGATCGTAGGGCCGCAACACGGTGTCCTGGTCTATTCGCTCGCGTGCAGCACGAAACACTTCGAGGAACTCCCTTCCCACGACGTCGGTTACTTGGACTTGCTGATAGGTCGGTATGTCATCATCCTGAGCTCCACTCGCCAAGAATAGGCCGACCGTGACCTCGCCGAGGTCAATTTCCTTTATCCGCTCCAATAGGGCTGCCGCGCTTCTAGTGGCCATCGTCATCTCTCCAGAAACAAGTCATCACCCAGCCGCGTAACAACTAACATCTCGCCGCGCCGTAAACGGCGGTGCGTAATCAAGGCGTGCACATCGCCATCTGGCGTTGTAATCTCATAAAGATGAAATCCGAATACGTTCAACGACGGGTTAATGTGAATCATATTCGAATTCACATAGAGGATGCTCAAAACAACGAAAAACAGTGCTAGGGCGACCCCACGTTCCCAGCTGTCCGACGGCAGCGCAACGAACGGAATCACGTAGGTCACAAGGTAACTCATCGCTTCTGCATCTAGACGGCGCACATCGGTGATTTCAATCTGCAATCCCGCAAAGCGTCGCGCCAGTTTCAAGAACACCAGGAGAACGACCACACCGGCGAGGCCGAGGGAGAAAACGATGATCGCAAAAGCACGATGGGTTTTGAAGTACAGAACGGCAAAAATGCACGCGAGTGGGAAGTAGGAGCTGACGAACAACAAAAGTCGCGTATAGACAGTTGGCATAGCATCATTCCAACATTGATTCAGTCGGCACCCTGGAACTTCCCAATTTACCGCAGGCCATCACATTCCCTGTGCGGCCAGTTCCCGACTCCGTCGCGTTCGCGCCGTTTCGGCTAGCAGTGAGAGCACGTGATTCTGGCAGGAGCGGAAATGTCTTCGGGACCTGCTTCGGACGGTTCCCGCCCGATCCGATACGGCCGCTCCGGATTGTTACAGCCACACGCGCCCAAGCTTTTTCCATTGGCCCGGCTGACCCGCGGCCGACAGCCCGTGTCCCACGTTCCTTCTCGACTCCGTGCGTACAGGTCTCCGCTAAAGCGGCGGCCCTTGGAGGCGGCTCTTTAGATAACTAGGAATTATCATGACGCAGACCAACCTGCCTCGGCCTACACATCGGACATGATCGCGGGATAACGATCGTCCAGAATGGGAAGATCGCTTTCCATATAGCCGTCGAAAGGCTTGATCGAGACAAACATTCGGATTCGCCCAATCTTCCAATCGAGGCCATTCGACAGGTTCTCGAAAGACAGTCCATTGCTTCCAGCGAAATTGATGCGGTGACTGTGACCTATCATGGCGTGCAAGCTGAGAGAATATCTTCAACCTTAGAGGCCGACTTTAGTCGCACCCGCACTTGTGACCAATGCTGCGAACTCGTTTCAGCCTGGCAACGGGTGTCGCGAGTGTCGGTCGGCAACGTGTTCGCGGTCGCCACAGCCTGTTCGAACATGCACACCAGTGCATCGAAGGAACTGCATCTTGATAGCCGACAGTTGTGCCGAAGAACAACGCTCCGCTCCGGGATCGTACAATAGCATCCGAATGATCTGTTGCAATCGGTTCGAGCATTGGATGCTGACGCGATGACCAAGCTCACGCTCAGCCAGCTCTCCAGCCTCCTGTTCCGCGCGTGCGACGACTTGCGCGGCAACATGGATGCCTCGGAGTACAAGGAATACATCTTCGGCATGCTGTTCCTGAAACGGCTGAGCGACTTGTTCGATCAGGAGCGCGAGCAGCTCGCCAAGGACCTCAAGGGAAAGGGCATGGCCGACGATGTGATCGCGGCCCAGCTTACCAACCCCGACAAGTACACGTTCTTCGTACCCGAGGAGGCACACTGGTCCAAGATCCGGCACATCAAGACTAACGTCGGTACCAGCCTCAACAAGGCGTTGGAAGCGCTCGAAGACGCCAATGTCGACGCACTCCAGGATGTTCTCAAAGGCATCAACTTCAATCGCAAAATCGGCCAGCGCTCGCTCGACGACGATACGCTCTCCAATTTCATCCAGAACTTCGAAAAGATCCCGCTTCGCGACGAGAACTTCGAATTTCCCGATCTGCTTGGTGCAGCCTACGAATACCTGATCAAGTTCTTCGCCGACTCAGCTGGCAAGAAGGCTGGTGAATTCTACACCCCTGCCGACGTCGTTCGGACTCTGGTCGAAATCGTCGACCCCCAACCGCACATGTCCATTTATGACCCAACCTGCGGCTCTGGTGGCATGCTCATTCAAACCCGCGACTACGTCCGTGAGTGTGATGGCGACCCGCGCGATCTCTCCCTCTACGGCCAGGAGAGCATCGGCACCACCTGGTCCATCTGCAAGATGAATATGCTGCTACACGGCATCCCCCACGCCGACATCCGCCAAGAGGACACTATCCGGCGCCCGCAGCACAAGGCCGAGTCCAACGAGCTGAAACGCTACGACCGCGTCCTCGCCAACCCGCCTTTTTCTCAGAACTACATAAAGAAGGACATCGAATACTCCGGCCGCTTCGCTGTCTGGATGCCGGAAAAGGGCAAGAAGGCCGATCTGATGTTCGTGCAGCACATGCTGGCTGTACTTAAAGCCGACGGACGGATGGCCACCATCATGCCTCACGGCGTCCTGTTCCGAGGCGGCGAAGAAAAGGAAGCTCGCAAGTATTTCCTAAAGCAGGGCTGGCTCGACGCGATCATTGGCCTGCCTGCGGGCCTTTTTTATGGGACAGGCATCCCCGCCTGCGTCCTGGTAATGAACAAACAGGATGCCGCCAACCGCAAGCACGTCCTCTTTATTAACGCCGACCGCGAATACCGCGAGGGCAAGGCGCAGAACTTCCTGCGACCGGAAGACATCTCCAAGATGGTCCACGCTTACCGAGAGCGCCGCGACATTGAGGGCTACGCCCGCCTGGTGCCCGTGGAGGAGATCGAAGGCGAGGAATACAACTGCAACATCCGCCGCTACGTGGACAACGCACCGCCGCCAGAACCGCAGGATGTTCGTGCCCACTTGCATGGGGGCGTGCCGGTGGCCGAGATCGACGCGCTGGGCCATTTCTGGAAGAATTACGCCGGACTGCGTGAGCGTATCTTTGTGCCGCGTCCCGCCGGTGAGAGCAACGTTGAGGGCTATGCCGACTTCGCGCCCGTCGTCGTGGATCGGCGAGCCTTAGCTGATTTAGTGAAATCCGATCCGGGCTTGGCATCGGCGCAGGCTCGGTTTCTCGAAACGCTGCATTGCTGGTGGGCGAAGTGTCTGCCGTTGGTGGAAGCCCTGGCACCCGTCAACGGCGCCCGAGGAAACGTCTATGAGTTGCGCCGCCAGCTTCTCTCCAGCATTACGGCCGAGTTCGCTGGTCAGAGTCTTCTCAACGTTCACCAGGTTCGCGGCGCTTTCGCCCGATACATGGACGACCTGAAGGCCGACCTGAAATCCATCGCCGCCAGCGGCTGGGGCGCCGAGCTAATCCCTGACGATGAGCTGCTCCAGAGCCAGTTTCCGGAACTCCTGGGTGAGATGGAGCAGAAACGCCTTCGCTTGGCCGAGCTCGCCGGGATGTTTGCGGCAGCAGACGAGGAGGATTACGAAGATAGCGACGACACTGGGCTCTTGCCGGCAGATGAGGTGAAGGCGTTGAAGGCGCAGCTCAAGGAGGCCAACGCTCAAGCCAAGCTCGCCAAGAAGGAAAGGGCCCGCGGCGATTGGGAGACCTACAAATCCGAAGCTGCTGGCATCGAGCAGCGCCTGGCGCGGCACAAAACGATTGAGGACGAAGCCAGGCAACTGAACAGTGACTTGCGTGCCAATGAGAGGAAGGAGCAGCAACTGGTGGAGGCCGCGCGGGCTAAGATCGATAGCGAGGAATCACGTCGTGTCATCCTCGATCGGTTGCATCGCCTGCTGGTCGATACGTACTCGGAATACCTTCGAGCCGATCAGCGCGCGTGCAAGTCGGCCCTCGAGAATTTGCATGCGAAATATGCGTCGACTGCGAAGCAGATCGAGACGTCTCGTTTTGCGGCAGCCGCGAAGTTAGCGACCCGTTTGGCGGAACTGGGATATGAATAAGACCTTGCCGCAGGGTTGGACCCGCGAACCGCTTCGACAGGTGGTCGATCAGTTTATAGTCCCAATGCGGGACAAGCCCCCTAAGTGGTCCGGCTCGATACCATGGTGTCGCATCGAGGACTTCGATGGGAAGTACCTTCACGATTCCAAATCCGGTCAATACGTGAATGAGGACACTGTAGATCGGATGAATCTCAGGGTCTTCCCAGTTGGAACTGTCCTCTGTTCGTGCAGTGCTCGGCTAGGAGTATGCACGATCACCGGTAGAGAATTGGTATCCAATCAGACATTCATCGGCCTGATGCCGGGGGTTCGGGTTGATGGCGAGTTTCTCTACTACAATCTGAGTTCACAAGCGGAAGCCTTACAAAAGCTGTCCTCCGGGACTACGATCGCGTACTTGCCGAGAGAGAAATTTGAAGCGTTCGAAATTGATCTCCCTCCAAATCCAGAACAGAAGACGATTCGCGATGTTCTTGCCACCATTGACGACGCGATTGAGCACACCGAAGGACTGATTGCCAAGTACCAGCAGATCAAGGCGGGTCTGATGCACGACCTATTCGCGCGTGGCCTCGCTCCCGACGGGTCTCTCCGCCCCGCGAGTGAGTCTCAACGTACGACATTCGGTTGGATCCCAAGAACTTGGCACGTGGGAAGTTTGCTCGACGTTTCAGATCGGAGCCGGCAACCAATTTTGACCGGTCCCTTTGGGGCGGATCTGGGAAATGATGATTTCATCGCGGAAGGCGTGCCGGTCTTGCGGATAGGGAACATACAGCAAGGGTACCTGGACCTTTCAGATTTGCTTTTCGTCACTCCACAAAAGGCGCGAGATCTCGATCGGTACAGTGTTTGCGAGGGCGACCTCTTATTTGCACGCCAGGGAGCGACTACTGGAAGAAATGCGTTGGCCAACAAAGCTGTTAAGGGATATCTCATCAACTATCACATCATTAGGGTGGCGCTTGATCAAAATCGGTGTTCACCCGTCTTCATTGAGGCTGCATTCGATGGGGAAATCGTCAAACGCCAAATCGAGCGCGAAAAGGGGAGGGGCACCCGGGAGGGTATCAATACAGCCCAATTAAAGGCGCTTGAGTTACCTCTCGCACCGCTTCAGGAGCAGCGTGTTATCGCGAACTTACTGCGAAGTCAAGTGTCGTTGATCGATGAGGCGAATCGCAACGTGGAAAAGCTGCGAATGCTGAAAAATGGCCTCATGCACGACCTCCTTACCGGGTGCGTCCGCGTCAATATCGAAAAGCCTACAGCCTGAACCATGTCGGAGTACTTCCACGTCGAAAAGCCCTTCCTTGACCAACTCACCGCGCTGGGCTGGACGGTCATCGATCAGGGACACTCGCTCATCCCCTCGGACCCCGCTAACAGTCTCCGCAGCACCTTCCGCGAGTGGGTTCTACCCAATGTATTCCGCAACTCCGTCCGGGCTATAAATGTCACGCCCGACGGCTGCGCGTGGCTGACCGACCACCAACTCGATGACCTGCGAGACCAATTGTTACGCCACCCCAGCCGCACGCTGCTCGAAGCCAACGAGGAAGTCCAAAGGCTGCTCTTTAAGGCACAGGTGGACGTGAACGAAGTCACCGGTGAGGCCGACCCAGTCGTGCAATTGATCGACTTCGCCCACCCTGAGCGCAACGTCTTCCACGCGATCAATCAGTTCCGCGTCGACACACCGGGCTGCGTGAAGGCCTGCATCATTCCGGATATCGTGCTGTTCGTCAATGGCATCCCTTTGGTGGTGGTAGAGGCAAAGATCGGCGATCAGAACACAGCCAATCCAATCCACGAGGCGTTCGTGCAGCTTCTACGCTACCGGAACGCGCGCCCGGAGACGCTCGCAGCCGGTCTACGCGAGGGCGAGCCGCGGCTGTTCTACTCGAACCTATTGCTGATCCGCACCTGCGGGGAGAAAGCCGAGTTCGGCACCATCACCTCGGGTCACGAACATTTCTCCAGTTGGAAGGATATCTGGCCGGAAAGCCGCCGCGCGCATTCGCCGCCGCTGGGTGTGGAGCGGGAACAGGAGCGGTTGATTCAGGGGCTGCTGGCGCCCGACACGCTGCTCGACGCGCTGCGGACGTGCACCGTCTTCATGGATACCGACGACGGCCGGCGTGTGAAGGTAGTGTGTCGCTACCAGCAATACCGTGCCGCTCGCCGGATTGTGGAGCGCTTGCGAAGTGGGAAAACGCCGACGGAAAGGTCCGGCGTGGTCTGGCATACGCAAGGCTCGGGCAAATCGCTGACGATGGTGTTTGTGGCGCGGATGCTGCGGGCGTCGCAAGATCTCGCGGATTACAAAATCATGATGGTGAACGATCGGGTGGACCTTGAAGAGCAACTCTCGGGCACGGCGAAGCTCATTGGGGCCAAGGTGAGCGTAATCGAGAGCACAGCCGATCTGCGCGAACATCTAAGCACGGATGCCTCCGACGTAAACATGGTGATGGTCCACAAATTTATGGAGCGGAGCGAGGCGCTGCCGGAATCGCTTAAAGAGGCGCTTGGCGTGGCCGGACGGCCGCCGTCGGCGGAGAACTTCGGAGTGGTGAACCGGTCGGAGCGCATTTTGCTGATGATCGATGAAGCGCATCGCACGCAGAGTTCTGACATGGGGGATAACCTGTTTGGAGCATTTCCGAACGCGACGCGGATTGCGTTTACCGGCACACCGCTGATCACCGAACAGCATGGGACAAAGCGGACGGTCAAGCGGTTCGGGGAATACATCGATACGTATAAGTTGATGGACTCAGTGGAGGACGGGGCTACACTTCAAATTCTGTACGAGGGTCGCACGGCGGACCCGGCCGTGAAAGACAAACATGGCCTCGATACGAAGTTCGAGGACCTTTTTCGCGAGCGCTCTGACGAAGAGCTGGCGGCGATCCGAAAGAAGTACGGGGCCTCGGGGGACATCCTGGAGGCGGAGAACCGCATCCGCGCGATCGCCCGCGACCTGGTGGATCACTACATAGATGACATTCTGCCGGATGGTTTCAAAGCGCAGGTGGTGTGCCATTCGAAGCTGGCCGCGGTGCGGTATCAGAAGGCGATCCGGGAGGCGCTGGCGGAGCGGTTGGCGCGCGAAAAACTTAAGTCGCAGCCAGACACCACTCTGATTCGACGCATCGGGTTCCTGAAGGCGGCGGTGGTTGTATCGGCGGACCCTACCAACGAGCTCGCCATCATAACTACGGCTCGTCGCGAAGCTAAGACTTGGAACGCGGTAGCTAATTTCTGCAAGCCTTTCGATTTCGACGATCCAGAGAAGGATCTGACGGGGATCGCCTTCCTGATCGTGTGCGACATGCTGCTGACCGGGTTCGATGCACCTGTCGAGCAAGTGATGTACATCGACAAGCGGCTGCGGGAACACAATCTATTACAGGCGATCGCGCGTGTGAATCGGGTGGCCAAGGGAAAGCAGCGCGGGTTCATCGTGGATTACATCGGTCTGGCGAATCACTTGGCCCAGGCGCTGTCGATTTATAGCAGCGAGGATGCGCAGGATATTCAGCAAGGTCTGAAAGACATCCTTACGGAGCTGCCGGTGCTGGAGGAACGCTATCAGCGGCTGCTGCAACATTTTCGCTCTGTGGGCATCGCGGAGATTGAGGCGTTCGTCACCGGGAAACTTCCAGACGCGCAGGCCGAGGTAGAGGTCGTCCACTCGGCTGCGGGTGCCATGGAGGATATCAAGCTGCGGGCGGACTTCGAGGTGTATCTCAAGAAGTTCCTCCAGAGCTTGAACCTGATCTTGCCGCACGAAGCTGCTCATGTCTATCGTGGGCCGGCTCGGCGGTTCGGGTATCTACTGCGTATGGTCAAGGAACGTTATAAGGACGAGTCCATCGACATTTCAGATGCCGGCGCCAAAGTGCGAGCTCTGATCAATGAACATCTGATTGACTTGGGGATCAATCCGAAGATTCCGCCGGTCGAACTGCTGTCACCGGATTTCTTAGAACACGTCCGGAAGCATTCGGGTGGCGATCCGGAGGCGAAGGCGAGCGAAATGGAGCACGCACTCCGCAAGCATTGCACGATTCACTTCGACGAAGATCCCGCATTCTACCAGCGCTTGAGCGACAAGCTGGAGAAGCTGATCGAGGCGCAGCGGGAGAATTGGCAGGCGCTCGCGGAGGGCTACGAGCAACTCAGGCGGGAAGCGGAGGCGGGTCGAATAGAAACCGTTGAAGGTTTGACCAAGGAGGCCACTACCTTCTATGACTACGTCGTGCGTCTGGCCTTCGATGGAACTGGCGTTCCTGCCGAGCATCTACCACGTTTGAAACGGCTGATGAGCCGCGTCGTCGATACTTTGCAAGACACAATTGGTATCATCGATTTCTGGAAAAAGCCCATCGAGGTCAAGAAGCTACGAGGTAACATCGACACGGAGATTCTCCTGGCGGGAATTCCGCAGCTTACCGAGCGGCACGAACGGATTGCTGTAGAGATTGTGAAACTTGCCGAGAAGAGACATAACGAGCTGACGCGATGAAGAGTACCGCTACCAAGATCGCGTACGAGGTTGTACGGAGCCGCCGCAAGACGGCAGATATTGTGATCGAGCGCGACGGGCGAGTGCTGGTCCGGGCGCCCGAGGAAGTTGCGGCCGAGCGCATTGAGGATATCGTCGATTCCAAGCGCCTCTGGATCTTCAGAAATCTGGCAGAATGGCGGGACCTGAACGCGACGCGGGTTGTTCGCGAGTATCGCAACGGGGAGGGTTTTCTGTACCTCGGCCGGTCCTACCGTTTGCTGCTGGTCGCGGGACAGGAGCAGCCATTGCTGCTGAAGGGCGGACGCCTGTGTCTACGCCGCGACCTTGTGGACCGAGGAGAGATCCCGGCTGCCCAAGCCGCCTTCCGCGACTATTACATCGCCCGCGGTTTGGAGCGACTTGCCCGGCGCGTTCAATACTACGCTCCCAAGGTCGGGGTTGAGCCGCGCAGAACCGACGTGCGCGAACTAGGGCATCGCTGGGCGTCGTGCTCGCCTTCGGGCGACTTGGCCTTTCACTGGAAGTGCATGATGGCTCCGCCGACGATTATCGATTACATTGTCGTCCACGAGCTTTGTCACCTTCATCATGGAGACCACACGGAAGCGTTTTGGAATGAGGTCGACAAGGTTGCGCCCAACTATCGAGAGCGCAAGGAGTGGCTCAGGAAGAACGGCGCCGGCCTTGAAGTATGAGGCCTATTCCGATGTTCCGCGAGATGGCACACTCCGAAGCGAACGCTCACTTATCCGGCGTTGGTTTTACCGGAGTTATAAGTCGGAGCGGCTCGGTGGGGTCGAATTGAAAGCCGTTTGGCTCCGCCTCCACAACAGGCTTCCTGGCTTTGAGGGCTGCAATTCTTCGTCGGACTTCGTCATCGGCGAGAGGCTTTGGGGTAGAATCCACGCGGCCGGTTCCGTTCGAAGGGGGAGTGGTTTTCGGCGGGTCGGAGGCGATTTGCTTGGTTGACCTTCTTTTCATTCGCGATCGTGTTCGAACGAAATCATGAACGCCGCTCGCGGTTACTTGGACTTGGCATTTTTCCGCGAGTATGCCTGCGATGTCAACATAAGTCCGACCACGGCGGCGGAGTTCTTCAATCAATTCACGGTACGGTTCCAGGCGCGAGCGCGGCGGTTTGTCGGGCAGGGCATCCAGGATTTCTCTGAATTTGGCGTCCATGGCAAGGGCTTGAGCTACTTCCACTGTACTTCAAAAGCTACGGACAGTCACTTGATTCGAGCTGGATAGAGGCTTGGCGAAGCCTTGATAGATACTTGACGAAAAGTATGGCCCGGCGGCACGCGCAACTCTAAGCCGAAGGCTTAGGGATGGTGTCTCTCTTCTGCTCAGCGCGTGTTTTCGCGTAAAAATGCTTCTCGCAACTACCGACGTGGCTTTACTCTTAGGTCAGAGATCCACGTCGCGCCCAGCAGCGGTACTCCGCATCCTAGTCGTGTGACTTCTACGCCCGCGCTCCAAACTCGTCCACAATCAAACGCCGTCAGCCACAACGGCACCAGCACCATGTCGTCCACTGTGTCTTGGTTGATCGGATGCGTATTCAGCTTTGCTGCGCCTGACTTCGTTCCCGCGCCTTCGGAATCGTGGTGGATCAGAGGACCCACTCGGATTTCTTACGTGAGTGCCCATGGGTGACCCGCACATTTACTTAAGCTTTCGGGAGCGCTTCGATCGAAGTGTCGGCACCAACTGATCACCTCGGCGGATATCCCGCCAAACATGCGCATGCTTTCGGAGCAAGCTTACGAGCCATTCCGAGCGTTCCTGGTAGTGTCTAGTGTCGACTTGGCGCTCCCCCCATGAGAACCAGATAAGTTTCCGACCGGACAGATAGTGCTTTACCAAGTCCACCCTCAGATAGAGCAGACGACCCCTAAATCCGTCGGGGGCTGCGAGCGAGATGGCAGCAATGCTGCCATCTCGCTGTACTTGATTGAAAGATTGAGGAGTGCCTCTGAGATCAAACCTCGCCGAGAACGAGTGCGACGGCACCAACGCTCCCCCTGCGTTGTTCAGCCTGGAATGATAACTCTCCCAGGCGTAATCGTGTGCCAAGATCTCCGCTTCGACAGATCGATTGCCGGAGAGGCCGATCACGCTATTGTACGATCGGTGGTCGGTTCCATCGTCACCGATGGCAAACGCGGAACTCCAGGGGATCTCGCCTGCAAACGTATAGTAGTCATCCGGAATCTGCGGGAGCCAATGATTCCCTGGGTATGGCTTCGCGGCCAACTCGTCCAGCAGAAGATCAACAGCAGTGGGACGAACTATCAGAGCCGTGATGGCTCCCCATACTTGCCTAATAGGAGGGGCTGTTTCCGAGCGCAGTGAGCCGGCAACCAGTATCCATGGTCCTCGGCAATCGCCAATCGTGTCGCGGTATAGCAGGTCATCTTGGACTTCGATATTTCCCTTTTGTATCCATCGCCGATCATCCCTTGGCGATTGCCGCGCCCACGGAGCTACGGTGAAAGGAGCGGCCGGAGCAGGGTCAGGGAAGGACGGATCGATCTGCACCTCGGCGGGTCGCTCGCCATTCTTCAGCTCCTCCAGTTCATCCGAATCGGGCAAGGTATAGAAACCAATCCATCCGTACTTGCGGCCATACCGATCCGCAGGGCGCCCATTTCTTCGGTAGCCATAGGAGTCAATTTCGCGGTCAATCTTTTCGAATCTGGCGGATCTCCAACCACAGTCCCAAACAACGCGGCGAATGTGAGCGATCTGAGCTTGGTCTCGCCCATCTCCGCTATAACGGTTGCCGAGGAGACGGCCGAGCGCGTCATCCTCGAAATCAAGATGTAGAGCATCTTCTACATCTTTTGCCTCCGGCCGTGACGGTTCCATGGGCGGGGTTACGGGACCCGATGCAAATGGCAGCTGTTCACCTGGGCTCATCTCGTGAGCCACAATGTCCGGGTAATACTTAGCCGCACACTCCACGGTTCCTTGTACGTAGAGCCTCGCTAGCCAATGATCGGTTGGGTAGGTCGCTCCTGGCCCAATCAGGGCGTCCTTCAGACCCTCCAGATATCCAGGTAAAGCTCTCCTAAGTTCGGGTTCCTCGCGCTGATTTGCCATCAGCACGCCGAAGCTGGCTGCGAGCATTCGCTCGGAGATAGATGGGTCGTTAAGAGTCAGGCTCTCTAGCGTGAGATCAAAGAGCCCACCTGGATTTTGGCGGCCATACCAATAAAGGGCTCGGGTGGCGTGATCCCTCAGCTTCTGTACCGTCGTAGTCAGCGTCCAAAGCACCCAATGCGCGCGCAATTTGTCCTCCGCGGGCCGTCCGCCGGCTTTCCACTGGGATTCAAGTCGCCGAATATCCTCCGTGGCATTCTCGTGGTTCCGTCGCAACCACTCCGACCACCGCAAATCACGATCCGCGATGGTCATGGGTTTAAGCACGGAGTGAAGGAAGTTTACATTCAATGGATGATGTATTGATCCGCGCGTTCTTCTCAAGCCTCCGAAAAGATCACGAACCAAGTTTGACGGAGGAAACGTGACGGTTCTCCCCAATTGCTCAACGGTTTCAGCGTCGAGGTATTGACCTTCTAGCTTGCTGGCATGATACAGGGCGGACCCTCTCAGTGGGTCGTTCACCAATTGCCAGAGCTGGAGGTGATGTCGACGGGGCAAGATGCCGGCAAGCGACTGAAAAATGTCTTCTGCAAGCGGCTGCCTTGAGTCATAGTTATGGCCGAATGCGGCCTCCGTTGATGCATCCTGCAACCAGCTGGCAAGCTGTTGCGGCGCCCGTTCATGAAGGAGGGCGTCGGCGACCAGGTACCCTGCCAACGCATCGTAGACGACGCCGACTCGGTCAAATGAGTTCGTGTTACCAGGAACTCGAAGGAGGACGCCTTCGTGCTCAAGAGCCCGCACGATGCTTGCCTCCCATGATCGATGCTGGTCATTCATCAGCACTCGCAATGCGTCACGATCCAGGCTTCGATCCTTATCTTGCCACAAGGTAAGGCCGATTTTCCTGAGGGCTATGCGCACATCTTGTGCGTAGTACTGGTTGCTGCGTGGGGCAAGGTGCGCTGCCCGGTCACAAACCTGATCCACATAGCGGTCGAAAAGATTTGTTAGCGATCCGGGCATGGATTCGACGCCCCTCGGCCGATCCCGCCTCGGATTCGTGACTTCACAAAAGAGCCGCAAAGTGAGCGGGTGGCTAAGAAGCTCCCATGGAAGTTCTGCATCAGCCGCATCAATCTTGAAATACCTGAAGTATTTGCGAACTGCTTCTAGCTGATCTCCATCAAAATCCGGTATGCTCAGACGCGCAAACCCCGCAGGCAGTATGTCGTCGGCGAACTCCGTTCTAAGTGTGCAGACGACGAGTATATATGGGTGGTTAGCCAAGCGAACCTCCAAAGAGGCAAGTAGGCCTTTCCATTTTCTTATGTCTTCCGCTTCATTCAGCCCGTCAATGACAATGGGCAGTCTACGGGCGGCTCGCTCTGCGGCAGAGTCGAGAGCCGCGATAAGCGCATCCATTGTTGGAACCGGCCTCCCTTGAATCGTAATTCGTCTTGCCAAGTCATCCAGAGTCTGGGCCGCGTACAGGTCTCTCCCATGAAGCAAGACACCGGCTGGTCTGCTAGACGATTCCGCAGTGAGTTGTGCCGCAAGCTGTGTCTTCCCCGAACCCGCGTCCGCCAATACAGCGACCATCTGAACAGAAGGGGCTTGGGTGTATTCATGAAATAGGCGAGTAGCCCTTCTGACCTCAGCGAGTGCGTTGGTCAGGCTAAGGGCCGCACGGTGGTTCCGAGAGCGCAACTCGCTTGGAACCGCCGCCAAACTGGGTATTCTGACAGTGATCTCCTCAAATGACTGCTCGCGCAAGGCATCCAGATCTCCAGCTGCCATGGCCCGGTATGCCTGCAAGAGCACATCGGAAGCCATTCGTGCTGTTTGGACCAGGCCGTGCGCGCGGTCTTGTGTGGTACCCGTTAGGAGAGTACTGTCGTTTTCACCAGCGTCTGCTGTTTGGCGCAACGTTGCGGCGAACTCGGCGACTTTGCCCCACGTATCGGCCTCGCCCAGCATGCGCCGCAAGTCTCGTTCGGCATCGACTGTTTGATGCACCTCGGGCATCCAGCGCTCCCTAATCGAAGCCACAGATATTTTATGGAGATCCGCTAGGGAACCAGGGGCAAGAACCAATTCGTCGAAGTATGTACTGCGGAGTATTTCCGCATCACCGCTTAGATAGTCCTCGGCTTCAATCGCGGTCCATTGATGAAGACGCATTGGGCTCTGGATTTTATCGAACCATCCTTGATCCCCTTTTGTGAGCGGATGCCTTGTCCAAAGAACCCAATCGGTCATTTCAGGCAAAAGTCTCTCGGTAAGCTTTATTGCGTCAACGATCTTCTTCTTCCGCGCACTACCAATGGGAGTGCCACTGGCGATCTGATACCAACGGCATTGCCATCCATACCATCGCCCCTTGTCCCCCAAAGCGCATGACTCTCGGAGCCTTAGATGGAATTCCACACCGGGTTGATTGGCGGCAGCCCGAAATGTCCCGTACTTGGCGTAGTGGCGGCGAACCAATGCCCGGCATAGCATTTCAAAGTTTCTCTCGGCGCTGCCCGGCAAACTGCCAAATCGATCCCAATTCACCGAAGGCATTGGCTCTATTTGGACTTTCCGCGACCGTAGTCCGTGTCAGGGTACTCGTGGGCGGAATAGACTTCAACACGGGCTCCGCTATGCACGAAGAGCTTTAGAAACATTGAGACATCGACTTCATCCGTCGTCAAAACCAAGTCGGTACCGTCTTGTTTCACACTGAAGTCGTAGCCAAGCTGGTCGAACTCGGCTGGAGAGGCGTGGAAGAAATTTAGCCTCTCTAACAGCTCCCTTATGCGATCGCTGTACTGGTTTTCCGGCGAGCCAATTTCCATCCTGCCAGCGTCAACCTCGCCTTGCACGAATTCTTGGATCTGTTCAATCATCCACTTTGCTTTCTTAGCCTGATCTTCGTCGCGAAAGTGACCAACCATGACCAGATTCATCGAGTGCTCAGACCCATATCCGTACCAGATCTTCATGCCTGCTCTCCCCCTCCGAGCGCCCTGAGAGAGCAGAGCGCCTGAAGGATACTTGTGGTGCCAATGGGTACGCCAAATCGATCAAACGATGATCGTTTCAAGACCCCGGAAGCGTCGATGTGCGCGTAGGCACAGAGGCCAGTCTCGCGGATTAGTGGATTACATACAGGCAGCCCCTCTGCTCCGGATTCACTAATCGTGAGTAGAAGCGGTCCCCGATAGTGCTCCACCCAATGCTGCAACCTTCGACTTGATTGAAGGTCGATGTCTCCAGCATTACCACCACGACGCTGAGGAAGCAACAGGAATTCGATGGCCCCGACTCCAGCGGCGAATTGGACTGCATCCTCCAGGTCTGCTACCGTCTCCTGGTTGACGACGTAATTAATGCCAAACGGGGCAAGTCGTCGGACGAGTTGTAGTTGCCGAGCGAGATCATCGAAGGATCTTCCGCGCATGCTCTGATAGGTGGCACCAACTCCATCCATGCTGACTCGAATGAAATCAACGCTTCCTGCTAGGCGAGCCGCCAGCCCTTCATTGACTCGGTGCGCATGGGTCGTGAAGGTAACTGCCATTGCGGTATGTCGCCGGGCATAGTTGCAGAGTTCCGGCAAGCCACGGTGGAGGGTTGGTTCTCCTCCTCCAAAACCAATGCCCATGCAAGCGTGAGAATTGAGTTCATTCAGCCACGCCATTACACGCTTCGTCTCAAGTGAAGCCTGGTGTTTCGGGGCGTAGCAATGTCCGCATGAGAGGTCACACGCGTTTGTAAGCGCGATTGAAACCTGCCTTGGAGCTTCCGACCACAGATGCTTCGGAACTTGTACCTCGTCGAGTAGAATATTCAAACCCGTTCGGGGAGAAAAGAGGTGTGCCCCAGATGGACCAAACCGGGTGTTCCAACCGGAGGCGCGCGTGTTATTCGCCATGGCCGTAAACCACTTGTCGGCTACGTGGACCGCAGGCAGTAGCGTTCGGAGATCGGGACGAGGCACGGTTCGCCTACCTATTCTCTGACAGTGCCGGGAACAAATTCTGCTGGTCAGAGTACCACGTATTGGCTCGTTAAGTTGACTCGCTGTAAATTATTAGTCCATTTAAGAACCGAACGCGGGAAGAAGCTTCAGAAGACACAGCCGAGAGGCAACCATTGCGAACTGAGAAGTGCTGGGGATATTTTGTTTTGTGCGCTCCTAAGACGAGGGATTTCGTCTGCTTAGGCGACCGGTGGTCTTCCCTATAGTTCTTGGCGAGATTCGATCCTGGTGACGGAAATCTCGTAGATGGATGGCGGGGTGCTATTGGCGAAGCGATCTACTCTTGTGGACTGTTGCAGTCGGGCGATGCGCTGGGCGGCGAAATCGATAAGTAGGACACCTAAGCCGGTTCCTTTGATAAGAACGTCGTGAGTCGTGAATGCCAGCCGGATCTCATCGTCGCCGCCTTCGGCGTAGAGGAACTGATTCCAGGGGAGCACGAACGTGCGTTTCGGGAGAACGATTTCTAGCCCTACGGGCCGTTCCTGGCTGTTCGTCTTCCATGATTTCTGACTATCGGCCGAAAGAGTGCTCATGTGTTCGTTCCCTCCTAACTTGCTTCGTCACGCTGGGCTGCCAAGTCTGTTGCGGTATCGAACGGTCATGCCGAGCAGCGTGGGCTGCGAGCTCGCGGGCGGCGGCGGCCCCTCGATACGAGCCCTGATGCAGGCCAGGGCGAGCCTTTCGCGCTAACTCGGATGCTGATTGCCGCGCGGTTGAGCGGGCGACGGACTCGCGAAGCAGCTCCTTGTCACTGGTGATGACTTGCACGCTTCGCCGGCCGCGCGAGGCGGCGACGTAAAACAACTCTTTCTGCATTCCGTCGCCTGAGATGATGACGGAATCCACGGATTTTCCCTGGCTGCGATGTGCAGTAACGGCATATCCGTGCGTGAACTGCTTGAAGTCCGCTGGCAGCTGACGGCCGTCATCGAGCTGCATACGGCCGTCGTTGTCCACACGCGAGACGGTAACGATTTCACCGTTGGTGGCGCGAAAGTTGGCATCGCGGCGATTAGCGGTTAGCAAGAGCTTGTCGCCTGCGGCAACCTCAATGGTGCGCCGCTCATAGACTTCGAATGACTTGGACTGCTTGGCGGTGAGAGTCTGCTCTTCGCCGCGGTCGCTGCACGCGACGATACCATTTCCTTCAACCCGTACAACTGCTAAAGTTTCATTTTTCGTGATGCCCTTGACGGCACGATGAAACGTCAATCGTTGACCTGGCCGATAGTTACGGTAATCGCTCTTTTGCGCTGCGGTCCAATTCAACGAGACATCGCGCGGCACCTGAAGAGATTCGCCAAGATCGCTATTTTGCTTGCGGCTGGCACGAATTGCTTCGGTCACCCGGTCGATCTCATCATGGGTGGCACAGACAACAAGAACATCGCGGCCTTTTGACTCCGCATAGGCTTGCGCAACGGCCTGAGCACGATCCGACCACCCGACTTCATGTACGGCTCCGATGCGATCCAGTTTTTCGAAGCCAGCTTCGGGATCTCGCCGCAGTTCCTGAATAGCGTTGCGATAGTCGGCCGTGATCTGGCGCTGTACCTGAGTTAGCGAGGTACTCTTCAGGCGCGATTCGTTTTCGAGCACGCGTAGAGCATCGCCTGCCTCCACGCTTTGGATTTGCTTCGTGTCGCCGCTGAAGATTATGCGAGCCGATTGCCGGTCGGCAAGTTTCAACAACTCGTGCATCTGGCGCCCGGAGACCATGCCAGCCTCGTCTAGGATGACGACATTCCCACGAATCGTCGATTGC
>Ga0302324_100004211_pt1 | contig 31978 bp, 31 predicted proteins | sample Palsa_T0_1_FD_201949 | JGI IMG/M metagenome (GOLD analysis project Ga0302324, IMG submission 201949) | Peat permafrost microbial communities from Stordalen Mire near Abisko, Sweden - Palsa_T0_1 | ecosystem: Environmental > Terrestrial > Soil > Palsa > Peat permafrost | place: Sweden: Abisko... | reverse complement strand
TTGAGCGGATTTCGATATAATGCAGTACGCTGCTTTTCGGAAACGACATCAAAGAGGGGAGAGGTGAGTTCACCGATCACCGCCGACAGAGAATCGTTATATCGCCAGGCCCGGATCGCTTTGATTTCTGCCACTTTCTTTAATTGTTTGATGCTTAATGTTGAATGTTTGATGTTTGGGCTTGATGTTTAATGTTTGACGCTCAATGTATGATGCCTACTCTAGCAATTAAGCATTAAGCATTCAACATTCAACATTCAAAGGTTATCCTCTGTTTTTTTTCCAGCGGCTTTTTGATCCAGGAGCGCTTGCCGATGAAGTAAGTGATTGGCGCTCGTTGAGGAGGGTGGCGGCCAGGGCAGAGGCCAGCCTTTCTTCGGTTTCGTCCGGTTTCGGCTTTAGAACTTCGGCCGTAAAATAGTTTTCAACAAACCGCGTATCAAAATTTCCAAAACGAAAGGCTTCGTGCTGCATCACAAACCTGCAGAATCCCAGTGTCGTTTCCACTCCGGTAATCTCGTACTCATCGATCGCGCGGACCATCTTCTCCAGGGCTTGCTCTCGGGTCTCTGCGTAGCAAATCATTTTAGCAATCATAGGATCGTAGTAAAAGGGAATGGTCATACCCTGTTCAAATCCATCATCCACCCGTATGCCATGCCCTTGCGGTCGTTTGTAGGTCGTGAGCGTTCCGATATCGGGAAGAAAATGATTGGACGGATCTTCCGCATAGACCCGTACCTCGATAGCGTGTCCCTGAATTTTCAGATCCTCCTGCCGGAAAGGTAATTTTTCGCCCTCTGCAATTTTGATCTGCAACCTCACTAGGTCAAGTCCGGTAATTTGCTCGGTCACGGGATGCTCCACCTGCAAACGGGTATTCATTTCAAGGAAATAGAAATTTTTATTCTCGTCAAGAATAAATTCAATCGTTCCGGCATTGTAATAGTTTGCCGCTTTAGCGGCATTAACGGCGGCCTCACCCATTTGCCTTCTGAGTTCCGGCGTCAACACGGAAGAAGGCGCCTCTTCCACCACCTTTTGGTGCCTGCGTTGAATGGAGCACTCGCGTTCAAACAAGTGAACTACATTTCCTTGCTGGTCGCCGAAAATCTGAAACTCAACATGACGCGGGCGGGTAACGAATTTTTCAATAAAAACAGAACCATCACCAAAGGCAGACGTGGCTTCGCTGACGGCGCGCTGCATCTGTTCCTCAAATTCGTGTTCGTTTTCAACAATGCGCATTCCCTTTCCCCCTCCGCCTGCACTGGCTTTGATCAGTATGGGATAGCCGATTTCTTTCGCCACCTTTTTGGCTTTTGAAATATCCGAGATGGGTTCGGCGGTCCCGGGTACCAAGGGTACCTTGAATTTGGCCACTGCCCTTTTGGCCGCCAGTTTGTTTCCCATTAACTCAATGGATTCTGCGGAGGGACCAATAAATATCAGCCCTGCTGCTTTGACCGCCTGCGCAAAATCTTCGTTCTCCGAAAGGAAACCATACCCCGGGTGGATGGCATCCGCATTGGTTTTCGAAGCCGCATCCAGAATCTTGTCGATCCGCAAATAGGATTCGACGGAAGGCGGTGGACCAATGCAGACGGCTTCATCGGCAAACCTGACGTGCAACGCATTCCTGTCAGCTTCACTAAATACAGCAATGGTTTGGATGCCCATTTCCCGGGCGCTCCTCATCACCCGCAGGGCAATTTCCCCTCGGTTGGCCACCAGCAACTTCTGAATTTTCGTCATGGGATTTTATTCTTGCAATGCTAAGGAAAATAGTTGGGATGTGAGGAGGTGTTGGTGTGGGGATGTGTTGAGGTGTTGCTATTGGGAGGCCTAATTGGAGAGTATTTGGGGATAGTCTGGGTGAATATCGCTCATTCTATCATTTACTACTACGCTCATTGATTTTCTTGGATTTTCCTTATTTTTGCGCCCAATTTTAGGACTCAAACCTCGTAAAAATATGGTTGATTTATTTGAAAAACTGCGCATGGAAGCAGGACCGCTGGCAAAATATTCTCATTTGCCGGACGACTATTTCTTTTTTCCCAAGCTGGAGGGGGAAATAGGGCCGAGGATGAAATTCAATGGCCGTTCGGTGCTGAACTGGAGTTTGAACAATTACTTGGGACTTGCCAATCATCCTGAAATAAGGAAAGCCGATGCTGATGGTGCGGCCCAATATGGGTTGGCAGCTCCGATGGGAGCCCGGATGATGTCCGGCAATTCGGTCAACCATATTGAATTCGAACGTCAATTGGCTGAGTTTGTGAAAAAAGAAGACGTGATGCTGCTCAACTTTGGGTATCAAGGCGTAGTGTCCATCATTGATGCTTTGGTCGATCGCAAGGACGTGATTGTTTATGATGCGGAGTCACATGCCTGTATTATCGACGGAGTGCGACTGCACATGGGTAAGCGCTTTGTCTATGCCAACAATGACGTGGAGAGCCTGGAAAAGCAGTTGCAACGCGCTACCCGGTTAGCGGACGAAACTGGGGGTGGCATTCTTGTTATCACCGAAGGCGTCTTTGGAATGTCGGGCAACCAGGGTTGTCTAAAAGAAATTGCCGAACTCAAAAAGAAATATAACTTCCGACTGTTTGTCGATGATGCTCACGGCTTCGGTTGTATGGGAAAGACGGGTGCCGGCACGGGTGAAGAGCAAGGTGTCCAGGACCAGATCGATCTGTACTTTTCAACGTTTGCCAAATCCATGGCAAGCATTGGAGCGTTTGTGGCAGGAGACAGGAAAATATTGAAATACTTACGCTACAGTGTGCGATCTCAAATTTATGCCAAGAGCTTGCCTATGCCTTTGGTATTGGGGGGTATGAAAAGACTTCAGTTATTGAGAACCAGACCTGAACTCAGAGAAAAGCTATGGCAAATTGCAAAAACCCTTCAAAAAGGACTTAAGGAGAGAGGCTTTAATCTCGGAACCACCACGTCCATGGTTACTCCAGTGATCTTCAAGGGTGGGGTGGGCGAAGCTGCCAATATGTCGATGGACCTGCGGGAGAACTTCCATATTTTCTGTTCGGTAGTCATCTATCCCGTTGTTCCTAAGGATGTTATCATGTTCAGAATCATCCCCACGGCATCACATACATTGGCCGATGTAGAAGAGACTTTGACGGCTTTTTCGGCCCTCAAAGCCAAGCTTGACAGTGGGTTCTATCGCAAGGAAGAATTGGTTACTGTAACCAAGGGAGTTTAAAAAAAACCCGTTTTTAGCTTGTTTTTAAAGTGTTTTAATTAATTTAGCAAAAAAGAATCAAATCACCAATCCTTAAAAACACTATACCAATGAAAAAATTTGAAGAACTTAAAAACCTGATCACCTCAATTGAGGGGGATGCTGACAAATTCTATAACAAGGGAAACAGCGCTGCGGGCACCCGTGTGAGGAAAGGTATGCAGGACCTTAAAAATATTGCTCAGGCTATCCGATCAGAGGTTCAGGAACTGAAAAACAAAGAGACTAAGTAATTTGGGCTATAATTTATACAAAAGGGGGAATTTGTCCCCTTTTTGTATTTAGCGTTGTCCATATAAAGCTTTTATTTTTGCTTTTAGAGGAGCGGAGGCCGCAATCATCGGCAGCCTGACGTTATTGGAGCAAATCCCCATTTCAGACAGTAGCTGTTTCAACCCCACGGGATTGCCTTCCTCGTACATAGCACCGTTGATCTCCAGCAATTTGAATTGTTCGACACTGGCTTTATCAAAATTCCCCGCCAGACAGTATTCTTTCATTTTCCTGAAAACCAAGGGAAATGCATTGGCCAGGACCGAGATAACGCCAATGGCACCCACGGAAAACAGAGCAACGGTGAGCAAGTCGTCGCCCGAGATCAACATAAAATTTTTGGGCTTTTTCTGAATGATCCGCATGCACTGTTCAATATTGCCCGAAGCTTCTTTGACACCGATAATATTTTTATGCTGAGCCAGCCGGAGGGTAGTCTCTGCGGTGAGATTGGAGGACGTCCGGGCGGGCACGTTGTATAAAATTACTGGCACCGGACTCGCATCGGCCACGTTATTAAAATGACTAACGATCCCTTCCTGGGAGGGTTTATTGTAATAAGGACTTACGGAAAGCATTGCATCCACGCCCTCGAAATTTGTTTCGGAAATCAGGTGAACAACTTCTTGCGTGTTGTTCCCGCCGATCCCATAAACAATCGGCAACTGTCGGCTATTATTTTCCCTGACAAACGACAACACTTTTTGTTTCTCTTCCCGGGTAAGGGTTGGAGATTCTCCCGTGGTGCCCATAACCACATAATAATCAACCCCTTTCGCGGTATGGGTCAAAAGTCTTTTTAAGCTTTTGAAATCAAGCCGTCCATTGGCGTCGAAAGGAGTTACCAACGCTACCCCGGTTCCATAAAGTTTCTTCATTGGTCGGTCATTTTAACTGCCGGGTGTATTTATACATGTCGTCGATCAGCCCCTTCACAGTTCCTTTATGTTGGATCATCAGTTCATAAAATGGACATTCCGTTTCGGCATATTTCCCAACCCGGCAACGGGCTTTACTGCGTGCCATTAAATTTAATACCAATGGATTAGCTTCCTGGTCGACATAGAATAAATAGTCGAAGGGCGTGGCAATGAATTTAATGGCTTGTGCCGAAGTAATTTTGCCCCAGAATGAAAGTTCGTCTACGGTAAAGAAATCAAATAAGAATTCATAGTTTTCTTTTTTCTTGGGCAGGAATTCAAGCACTTGTACTTTTTTTCCGTCGTGTTCCAATTGACGGATAAACTCCTTAATGTCCTCGTGCTTTTGCTTGTCTTCAACACTAAAAATAATTCCAATGGATTGCGCCCGTTTGTAGGGTGTACTGGCTCTCGGATTCTTATTTTTTTTCAGCGCCATCGCCGTTCGCAGGTTGAGAAAATTCAGCTTAAACATAGCCGAAATCTAAGGAAAATTACTGACGATGATGGCCTTTCCGAGACCGGATGCCCTGAAGATGACTACGGTCCGCCCAGCAGCTTATCAAACTCCTCTTCCGAGATGATTTTGACTCCCAGTTTTTCCGCCTTTTCCCTTTTGGAGGGGCCCATATTATCACCGGCTACAAGGAAATTCAGTTTTCCGGAGACGGCCGTGAGTACCCTGCCGCCGTTGGCCAGAATGACATCGTTCAGTTGATCACGTTCATAGTTTTGAAAAACGCCGGAAATGACAAACGTCTTGTTGGCTAAGCGATCACTGACCCGTTCGGGTTCTTTTTCGCTCGATTGAAGTTGAAGCCCTGCCTTTTTGAGTCGGGCAATTTCTTTGCGATTTTCGGGGTCTTGAAAAAAGCCGACAACACTCTGGGCAATTTTTTCACCCACTTCGGGGGCCTGGAGGAGTTCTTCAAAATTAGCTTTCTCCAGGCTCTCCATGCTCCTGAAATGCCTTGCCAGTTTCTCGGCCACCGTCTTGCCCACGTACCGGATTCCGATAGCGAATAAAACCGATTCAAAAGGAACGGCTTTCGAATTCTCAATTCCCTTCAGAAGATTTTTCGTGGAAAGTTCTTTAAAACCTTCGAGCTTGAGAATATCTTCCTGAGTGAGGTCATACAGGTCGGCCGGACTTTTCAACACTCCCTGGTCATACAATTGAGCGATGGTTCGTTCCCCCAGAGAGTCAATGTCCATCGCCTTGCGTTGAATGAAATGTTCAATTCTTCCTTTGATTTGCGGAGGACACCCTTTTTCATTCGGACAATAATGAGCGGCCTCGCCTTCATTCCGGATAAGTTTCGTCTGGCATTCGGGACACTGTGTAATATACTCCACCGGTTTGGATTGAGGGTTTCGTTTGGACAAATCGACGGCGGTAACTTTGGGAATAATCTCGCCGCCCTTCTCAACAAAGACGAAATCGCCGATCCGCAGATCAAGGCGTGCAATTTCATTGGCGTTGTGAAGAGAAGCACGTTTTACCGTCGTTCCCGCCAGAAACACCGGTTCCAGTTCGGCCACTGGGGTCACCGCTCCCGTTCGACCTACCTGATACGTTATGGAGTTAAGGCGTGTGCTTACGCTCTGCGCCTTGTATTTAAAGGCAATGGCCCAGCGTGGAATTTTGGCGGTAAACCCAAGTTTTTTCTGCTGGGACAGACTATTTACTTTGATGACCACGCCATCGGTATCCAGCGGTAAGTCATGCCTTCGGCTTTCCCAATAGCCGATGTACTTCAAAACGTCCCGGATATCCGTGCATTTCCGATAGGTCGGCGAAATTTTGAATCCCCATGACTCCATTTTAGAAATTGCTTCTTCGTGGGTGTCGATCGTCAAGGACTCTCCCAGCAGGTAATAGAGATAACAATCGAGCTTGCGTTTCGCCACTTCCGAAGAATCCTGCATTTTCAATGTGCCGGAAGCGGTGTTTCTCGCGTTGGCATATGTTTCTTCTCCAATATCTTCGCGCTCTTTATTAAGTTGTTTGAAAACTTCTTTGGGCAGGAAAACCTCACCGCGTACCTCAAATTTTTCGGGAATATTTTTAGTGTTGATTTTCAAGGGTAGGCTTCGGATTGTTTTTACATTGGCCGTGACATTATCCCCCCGCAGACCATCGCCGCGGGTAACGCCCCTTTTCAAAATTCCATTTTCGTAGGTTACGCTGACGGACACCCCGTCAAATTTCAACTCACAAAAGTATTCATAGGGTTCACCCTCCAATCCTTTGGCCACGCGGCCATCAAAATCTTCAAGTTCTTCCTGCGAATACGTATTTCCCAGCGAAAGCATGGGATACAGATGGGTCACAGCTTCAAACTGTTTGGTGATCGTTCCACCTACCCGTTGGGTGGGGGAGTCTGGCTGCAGGAGTTGAGGAAATTTCTTTTCCAGCTCAGTAAGATTTTCCAATAATTGATCAAACTCGAAATCAGAGATTTCAGAGGTATTTTTCAGATAATAGAGTTCGTTGTGGTGATTGATTTTCTCGATCAGACCCCGTATTTCTTTTTTAGCTTCCGCAACAGTCATGGCACCCTATTTTACTTCCTAAAGATATCGGATGTTGGTAAATTTTGGAAATGGTTGATGTGTTGAGGTGGGGATGTGTTGATGTGGGGATGTGCTGGAGTTCTGATGGATTCACTTATTGGTTCATCAGATTCAGGATGTGGCAGGCGGCAAGTGCCGCTGTCTCAGTTCTAAGCCGGGTAGGTCCCAAGCTCACTTTTATAAATCCTAAGTCAAGAGATAACTTCAGTTCGTCCGGTGAGAAGTCCCCTTCCGGTCCGATCAGTACGAGGTAATTTCCCGCAGGGTTTGTCACCGATTTCAGGTGACTCGGATTCTTAGCATCCACACAGGCAATGAATTTTTGGTCTGCTGGAGTGGTCAGGATGTCGGTAAAAGGAATCAACGGGTTTAGTACAGGAAGCCATGCCTGCTGAGACTGTTTCATTGCGCTCACCGCTAATTTTTCCAGGCGATCGCGGTTGATCGATTTTCGTTCAGAGTTTTTGCACGCTATGAAACTGACCTCATCCATCCCCAATTCAACCCCTTTTTCAACAAACCATTCTAAGCGATCGGCATTCCGGGTGGGTGCGATGGCGATATGAATGCGAAACGGCCGGCGGACTTGTGGACTTTTTTGCTTGATTGAGAAAGAACATGCGGAGGGATCAGCATCAGTAATTTGCGCTTCGTAAAAACACCCTTGTCCGTCAGTGAGGGTAACAAGGTCGCCGGATGTAATTCGCAATACCTTTACGGCGTGCCGTGATTCCTCCCGGGTAAGGGTGAAGATGCCACGGAGAATTTCGGGTTGATAGAAGAGGGGCAGGAGTAATTAGTTGTTAGTTGTTAGCCAAAGACGTTAGCGACCGATTACCCATATTGCTTGCGGAGGGCGTCCACCAGACGGATATACTCTTGCATAGCCTGGTCTTTCGTTTCTCCTTTCTTTGAAGCCCAGGCGTCGTGCTTGGCGATAGCCTTGAAATCAAATCCTCCCGGCCGTGTTTCCTCATTGTCGCCTTCGGTAGCCTGTTTAAACAGGGCATAAAGTTCCAACAATTCTTCGTTTGATGGGCGCTTCGTCAGCTCTTTGGATTTTAAAACCGCTGCATTGAAATCCTCCATCATGCTCATAACGAGGCTATCGTTTACTCAACGAAACGTAAGCTCGTTCTTTATGCCCGACATAAATCTGACGAGGGCGTCCGATCGGTTCTTTATTCTCACGCAGTTCTTTCCATTGAGCGATCCACCCGGGAAGCCGGCCCATGGCGAACATTACCGTGAACATATCGACGGGAATTCCCAGGGCACGGTAGATGATTCCTGAATAGAAATCCACATTGGGATATAGTTTCCGTTCGATGAAATAAGAGTCGCGCAAAGCTACCTCTTCCAGTTTTTTAGCAATCTCAAGAACGGGGTCATTGACGCCTAATTTTTTCAATACGTCGTCGGCTGCTTTTTTAATGATCTTGGCGCGGGGGTCAAAGTTCTTATACACGCGATGGCCAAATCCCATCAGCCGGAATCCGCTGTTTTTGTCTTTGGCTTTATTGATCCACTTGTCCGTATCTCCGCCGTCGGCTTTAATGTTTTCGAGCATGACGATCACTTCCTGATTGGCGCCTCCATGCAAGGGACCCCAGAGCGCATTGATGCCAGCAGAGATGGACGAATAGATGCTTGCTTTGGAGGAACCCACAATCCTTACCGTTGACGTGGAACAATTTTGTTCATGGTCGGCATGAAGGATCAATAACTTATCCAGGGCGTCGGCTACAACGGGATCGACTTTATACTGTTCGGCGGGAAGGGCATACATCATTTTCAAAAAACGCGAACAATAATCCAGCGAATTGTCGGGATAATTTACCGGATGGCCCACGGCGTTTTTATAAGCCCAGGCAGCAAAGGTGGGCATCTTGGCCAGGCAGCGAACAATGCTCAGATAAACGCCTTCAGCCGACCGGTTGGGATCGAGCGATTCCGGGTAAAAGGCCGTCTGCGCGCAGAAAAGGGAGGCCAGCACACCCATAGGATGAGCGGTCGACGGGAATCCGTCCACAATCTTTTTTATGTCCTCATGGACCAGCGTGTGTGTTTTGATGTCGTTGGTGAATTTGTCCAGGTGCTCTTTATCGGGAAGCTCGCCGAAAATCAGGAGGTAAGCCACTTCGATAAAGGTGGACTTTTCGGCCAGTTCTTCAATGGAATAGCCGCGATACCGGAGAATGCCCTTATCGCCATCCAGAAAGGTTACTGCACTTTTTGTTGATCCGGTGTTTTTGTAACCCAAATCCATCGTAATCACTCCCGAGAGGTCGCGCAGGTCACTGATGTCAATGGCTACTTCGTTCTCGGTTCCTTCGATCAGGGGCAGTTTATACGACTTGCCGTCAATAATGAGTTCTGCGGTCTTTGCCATAATAGTAAAATATGCTTTGCGTTAAAGATACTGGCTGGCTCCATCAGATAAAAATGGTCATCCCGATTTATTTGGTGGTCATTAAATCACCAAATCGCCAAATGGGTTCATTTGGTCTCGTTATCCGGGCGGGGAAGTCCTAGCAATTTACCGATAATAAGCATGGAATAGAGTGCGCCCCAGATTCCTTCCAGTACACTGATGTTACGGATGAAATGGCTCGTTCCGTCGATCCCCGGGTCGACGCCTCCTAAAATGCTGAAACTGTAGCGCACGCATTCTGAATAATTGGGAAAGCCCAATTCGACATTGATCCCCAGCGCGCCAGGTCGCATAATAGTAATGAGGTCATAAAGACTGCCAAAGGAAATACCGATCATGAGGTAAACGCAAGCGGCGCCCCAGAGCTTGACGGGGGAAAGAAAACCGCCCGAGAAAATGTCCCTGATTGTAAAGCCAATGACAGTTAGTTCGACCGGAAAAAGAAAACCATGCAGGAACAGCAGGTATATTCGTCGATCGGGAACATGCAGAATTTGGTAATAGGGGAACTCTCCGAGGGAGCCGATGACCACAATTCCGGAAAGCACGACAAAGATCGTGATAATAAGAGACCGGTTGTCGGTAAAATTTCGAAGCAAGTCCCACAGCAGAAACATGTAGGTTGTACTGAAAAGTAAAAAAACCGAAATAATCAGTTTCGATTCCTGACTTTTGGAGTCCACCAGCACAGGTTCGGTTAAGGTTAATCCAAGAACAATGATAATAACCTGGATGATAACCACATTGCGATAATCCTTTTGCTTTTCGCGCGTTCGGTCCGCCAGGGTTTTGAAGATCAACTTATTAAACATGGCACAGGTTCGGGTGTCGATCCTTAACCTACAAGGAAAGCGACAAACAATCAAACAGGTTGGAAGAGTTATTTTCGGGGCCCGCTCCTTTCCCGTCTGTGCGATCCCTCTCCATTATGAGCTTTGCAGGATATTAACGAGTCCGTCGGCCAATTCAACGCTGCCGAAAAACATGCCAGCGCCCAGGGTGGTATGCTGGACGGACAGATTTTGCAGCGCATAAGGAAATGCCGCCACGGCGGCAAAACTGTAACTCACACCCGTGAGGACACAAACGACAAGAAATGGGTAGGTCCCGGGAAGAATATAAAGTAGCGCCAACCCTATGAATGTGGCCATCAACCCGTACCGTAAACTTTTTGCCGTGCCATACCGGTCAACGAATTTAGAGAGTGGCCACGCACCCAATGCCGAAATAACGAGAATAAAAGATACAATCAACGTCGGATTGAAAACAGGAGTCAACGATTTAGCGGCAAACCAAAATGGGGTATAGTTTTTAATGAGCGCAGTGACGATACCGAGAAGAAGACCGGCAGTCAATACATTGAAATAGTTACTCTCTTCTAATTTTACCAGTTCATATTCACGAACCAGTTTTGTCTCCTTGGTTGTTCTTCTGAAATAATATCCGGTAATAATCAGAAGTACTCCCCCCAATGCAAACGTAGCTATGGGTCCGAGCCAGTTAACAAAATTTATCAGCAAAGGCTCAATGGCATTGAGCATTTCTGTCGTCAGCACAATTAACGCCATGGCCGAAGGCAACTCGCGGGCCGGGGCGAACATTTCGAGCATCGAATTAGCCGGGCTGTGAAAAACATTCATGGAAATCAGCCAGATCACGATCATGACCGGCAGGGCCGCTGTAAGTTTAAGAGTAGTGGATGTGCCCACGGTAAAAGCAACCAGCATAAAGACCATGGCCGTGACGCTAATACCTACAGTGATGACCACGAACCGGTTGCCATTGGTCTTGATCATGTAATCTCCGACAATTCCCGCAACCGGGGGAATAAAGACAAGAATCAGCGCCTGAGCGACCACGAGAAAGAAAGACAATTGTTGGAAATGAAACAACTCCAGTACCCTGGGTTGGAAGTTGTGATAGGCAATCCAACTGATGACAATGGCGGCATTAAGACCCAGAAGACTGTACACCTGACGCCAATTGGTTTTGGCTTCGGGCACTCCGATTGTAGTTTCCATGCCTTAACTTACGAATGAACCGCCCAAAACGGATTTTAGACATAAAAAAAGCGATCTGATTCAGGCCGCTTTTTTATGGGAGGGGTTTTAGATCAAAGGCCGGTCGTGCCGGATCCTCCGGCGGCAGGAGGCTCAGGCGTTTGCATGGGCGAGGGAGCCTGGGTCAGGGTTGGGGCGACAACCTTTTTGGGAGCCGCCTTCTTCACCTTCTTTTTAGCCGCCTTTTTTACAACTTTCTTGGCTGCCTTTTTGGAGGATTTTTTCTTCGCTGTTTTCTTCACAGCTTTCTTCGTTTTTTTGGCGGCTTTCTTTGTTTTCTTTGCCATAGCACAAATGAGTTTTAGTGATTAATGTATGTTCAATTTACAGGTACTCTTCATCCAAAGCTACACAGACTTTATTTCCCTCAATAGAAATAAGTTCCAAAATTTCAAAACTACCCCTGTGACCAGCCTTCCTTAAAGTCCTTTTTCGCTTCTTCCACCTTGTGTTCAACGACCGTCTTTATTTCAGCCGCTTTTTCTATCACGGATTCTTTTATTTCGACTGCCTTCGCCTGGGCGGATTTAGCAACCTCGGCAACTTTTTTAACGACGGCTTTCTCCACGGCTTTTGCTTTTGCCCCGAGCTTACGGGCCGCGGATTTCCCCGATGCTTTTTTGACAGCCTTAACGAGTTTCTTCTTTGCCTTTTTAGGAGCCGATTTTTTTGCGGATTTTTTGGATTTTTTCTTTGCCATGGGACAATGCTTTTAGAGATAGGCTTACTGCCTTCAGCATTAAAGTTACATTAAGAGTTCATTTCCTGAAATGGAAAACATCATTTTTATTTCGTGTGCATTGCGGCAAACAGGAGATCGCCGTTGTTTTGCGCCGGGGCGGATTGGGCTATGACCTCCGGAAATGTTTTTATAGGCATTGTAGCCCATTCATGCGGTAGCACCCGATCATTTAAGATTCTGAGTAAACGCTTGGAAATCATTGAACTATCGACATTATTTCCAAATTTTGGCCCGTAATGGTCAGATTTTGTTGATAGGCCGCGCAGACTCTCGTCAAATTTAACTTCGCCCGTTTTTATGAATTCCATTTCCATCCGAAATCAATTTCCATCCCTTCAGCGGACCCACAACGGTAAACCGTTGATCTACCTTGACGGTCCCGCAGGTACCCAGGTGCCTCAATGCGTCATTGACGCGGTCTCCGGGTATTACAGGAAGTCCAATGCCAATACGCATGGAGCATTTATCACCACCCAGGAAACCGACGAAGTAATAGACACCATGCGCCGGTCGGTAGCCACCCTTTTAGGCGCGGACGATAAGGACACAATTTCTATTGGCCAGAACATGACTACCCTGAATTTTGCGCTGGCCCGGGCGATTTCCAGGGTGCTGAATCCCAATGAGGAGGTCGTCATTACCCAGTTGGACCACGAAGCCAACCGCGGACCTTGGCTTATGTTGCGCGACTTTGGTATTAAAGTTCGTGAAGTCCGTCTGTTGTCAACGGGCGTTTTGGATTATGATGATTTCGAGAAAAAAATCAACGAGAATACCCGCCTTGTTTGCCTGGGGATGTCCTCCAATTGCATTGGAACGGTCAACCATTTCAAGTGGGCCAGAGAAATCACTTACCGCTATAATGCATGGCTGCTTCTGGACGCTGTTCACTATGCACCGCACTTTTCGATTGATGTGCAGGAATCCGGCTGTGATTTTCTTTTGTGCTCGGCGTATAAATTTTATGGGCCGCACGTTGGGATTTTATACAGTAAGCCTGGACTTCTGGACAGGCTCCCCACCGATCGATTGCGTACGGCTGGCCAAGTGGCTCCCTATGTTATTGAAACGGGAACGCTTAATCATGCGGCTATTGCCGGCGTCAGTGCGGCAGTAGAGTTCATTTCCGGTTTGGGTACAGGCAATAGGCTACGAGAAAAATTAGTTACGGCCTATGCCTCCATTTCCCGGCACGAATTTAACCTGGCGGGTATATTATATCGCGGGTTGAAAGAGTTGTCAGGTGTCGAATTGATAGGACAGGATTTTTCATTGACTACCCGTACGCCTACGGTCTCGTTTACTCTCCGGGGGAAGACTCCGGTTGAAGTTTGTCAACACCTTGCGCACGGGAATATCTGTAGTTGGGACGGTCACTTTTATGCGATCCGGGCCATTGAGGCGCTCGGACTTCTGGAAAAAGGTGGAGTCACCCGCCTTGGAATATCAGTTTACAATACCAAGGAAGAAATTGAACAGGTATTGGCTGAGATCAGAAAACTGACGAAAGGAGTGTAGCGAAACGTAGTCTTTTCGGCGCTTCAAGTTTTCTATTCCTTCCCTGGAATTCACAATTTTTTATCAGAAGATTCTCCGGCTATCCGTCAGGGGCCTCTTTTTACCTGCTGTCATTCATACCGGGTCGCACAATTGATTTTTTTTTATATTGGTGGCGACTTTGCGGCATGACGATTTTAGTAACGTATTTTGTTGCTTCTTTTTGAGACTAACCCCTGCAAGTTCGAATGACTGACCGGCTTGAGTGGGTGATCGCCTGGTTATTCGAGAGATTGAAATAGATAGCCTCACCCCGGAATATAATGCGCGACGAGAGGATTGTCACGATACAATTTAGAAATCTCCTTCGGTTATGATGTGGATTGTGAGATTGGCCCTCAACAGGCCATACACGTTTGTGGTAATGTCGTTTCTCATACTCCTCATGGGCGTATTTTCGATTATCCGTACTCCTGTAGACATTTTTCCCAACATCGATATCCCAGTCGTCAGCGTCATTTATCAGTATACCGGGATTTCTGCGCAGGAAATGGAGCGACGAATTGTTACGGTAGCGGAGCGCTCCTTCAGCAGCAGCATCAATGATGTGGAACACATGGAATCGCAATCCCTGAAGGGGATTAGTGTGATCAAGATATTTTTTCACCCGGAAGCTAAAGTCGAGTCGGCGGTGGCTCAGCTGGCTGCCATCAGCGCGACACTTCTTAGGATCATGCCTCCGGGAATGACCGCGCCCATTATTATTCGCTACAGCGCAACCAACGTGCCGATCCTTCAACTGAGTTTGAGCAGTGACTCCCTTTCGGAGCAGGATATCAACGATCAGGCCAACAATTTCTTGCGCGTGGGACTTGCCAGCACTCAAGGAGCAACCATTCCCTCTCCGTATGGAGGTAAATCAGCCCAGGTTATGGTGGATATTAATCCGGAGGCGCTTTACGCCAAAGGACTTACCCCTGTGGATGTAAGCCTTGCCATTAATGCGCAGAATCTGATCCAGCCAGCGGGTACTATAAAAATGGGGGACAAAGAATACGATGTGAAATTAAACAGCAGTGAAGAAGTAATACAAACCATCAATAATATCCCGATCAAGGAGGTTAACGGGGCAACGATTTTCATCGGAGACGTTGCCATCGTTCATGCGGGGTATGCTGTTCAGGCTAATGTGGTAAGGCAGGATGGAAAAAGAGGTGCCTTTCTCAGTGTCTTAAAGAACGGAGGCGCGTCGACTCTGGACGTCGTTGAGCGTATAAAAAAGCTTTTGCCTTCGGTTCAGGCAACCCTTCCAACGTCCCTTAAGGTTCAATCCCTTTTTGACCAGTCGATTTTTGTAAAAGCGTCCATCAGCGGTGTTGTGCGCGAAGGCATTATCGCAGCCTGTCTTACGGCGTTAATGATTCTCGTTTTTCTGGGAAGTTGGCGAAGCACTATTATTGTTGCAGTCTCCATCCCGTTGTCGATCGTTGTCTCCGTAATCGTGCTGAGTGCACTGGGTCAAACCATCAACATCATGTCGTTGGGAGGGATGGCCTTAGCGGTGGGTATCCTTGTTGATGATGCGACGGTGGAAATTGAAAATGTCCACCGGAATATGGGAATGAATAAACCGATGATTCAAGCCATTCTGGACGGTGCTTCACAAATTGCCACACCCGCTTTTGTTTCGACGTTATCAATCTGCATCGTCTTCGTGCCGATTTTTTTTCTTACTGGGGTTACCAAATTTCTTTTTACACCCCTGGCCATGGCCGTCATATTTGCGATGTTAGCTTCCTATTTCTTGTCGCGGACGTTGGTGCCCACGATGGTGAGGTACATGTTATCCAATGAAATACACGTCTATCAGGCTATGGCCAAGGGCGAGCACGTGGACGCCGGAATCTTCTGGAAAATCCACAATCGTTTTAATGTTCATTTTGAAAAATTCAGAGATTCCTACAAAAGTCTTTTAGCATTCAACTTAAAGCATAGGGGTATCCTCACGATCGTCTTCATCGTGACGGTAGGAATTTCTTTATTGACGATACCCTTTATCGGACGTGACTTTTTCCCAACGGTGGATGCCGGCCAGTTCAGAATGCATGTGCGTGCGCCTTCCGGTACCCGGATTGAACAGACGGAAGTAATTTTTGAAAACATCGAGGACATTATCCGGAAAATTGTTCCCAGGGATGAGATGGGACTTATTCTTGATAACATCGGTCTGTCCGGAACGAACATGGCTTATTCGGATAATTCCAGCATCGGTCCGTTTGAAGGAGAAATAAATGTTTCCTTGAAACCAAACCACAAGGCGACCGCAGAATATATGAAGGAAATCCGAAAAGAAGTGAGTAAGCAAATGCCTGATATTGTAATCTTCTACCAGGCGGCCGATATGGTTACTCAAATCCTGAACTTCGGATTGCCCGCGCCGATCAATGTGCAGGTAGTCGGCAAGAACATTGTTGATAATTACCGGATTGCGAGGGAAATCAAAACCCGTGTCGCGGCGATCCCGGGAGCGATCGACGTTCATGTGCAACAAATATTGGACGTTCCGCAAATTAAAGTCGACGTGGATAGGATACGGGCCCAGCACGCCGGGTTGCACCAAATTGACGTCGCTAATAATTTATTGATTTCCCTCACGTCCAGCGGTCAAATAGCTCCCAACTTCTGGCTTAATCCTAAAAATGGCGTGAGTTATACAATCGCGGTGCAAACTCCCACGTACCGTCTTACATCGATTGCTCAACTTGAAGAAACACCGTTGATATCTCCTTCACTGCAATCGCAATTGCTGAGCAATTTTGTTACGACGGGAAGAGATATTACCCCGGGTGTGGTGACCCATTATAACGTTGCCCCGGTGATCGAAGTATTTGCCAATGTGGAAAGCAGTGACCTGGGAAGCGTGGCCGACAAAGTGAATGACATTGTCAAAAGTTACAAGAACAAATTACCGCGGGGAACTTCCTTACAAGTGCGGGGTCAGATCATAAGTATGAATACCTCATTTTATGGTCTTGGTGTAGGACTTGTGTGCGCCATTATCCTGGTTTATCTTCTGATGGTCGTTAATTTTCAATCCTGGATGGATCCGTTGATTATTATTTCAGCCCTTCCGGGTGCTTTGTCCGGGGTTCTCCTTATGTTATTTCTCACAAACACTACCTTCAGTGTGCCTTCCTTAATGGGCGCTATGATGTGTATCGGGGTGGCGACCTCGAATAGTATTTTGTTGATAACCTTTGCCAACGACGAACGCATTGCCGGAAAGAGTGCCCTGGAGGCGGCGCTGAGCGCGGGCTATACGCGTTTGCGGCCCGTCATTATGACGGCGATGGCGATGATTATCGGTATGCTTCCGATGTCGTTGGGACTCGGGGAGGGCGGCGAACAGAATGCTCCACTGGGAAGAGCCGTGATCGGAGGATTGATCCTGGCCACATTTACCACATTGCTTTTTGTTCCCCTGGTCTATAGTTATTTCCGGAAGAACACCGTGCCCCTTTATGAAGACGTTGCCTAATTAATAATATACAGGCCCCTTATGAGCGAAAACACAAATCAGCCGGATACTCCCAAAAAACCATCGTATCGGATTTACATCATTCTCGCGATCGTTGCCGTCATTGGGTTTATCTTTTTCTTTTTCCATTCCATACAGAAAAGAAAACGCCTGGCGGAAGAAGCCAAGCGCGCATCGGCTATTCAAACCCTCGAAGTGCGCGTTGCCAAATCCACACTTGCTCCGGACACGGCTGTACTTCTGTTACCCGGAAATGTGGAGGGCTTTCGCGAAACTTTTTTGTATGCCCGCGTCAACGGGTATGTTAAAAACTGGTACGTAGATATTGGAGACCACGTCGTCGACGGTCAGCTTTTGGCCGAGCTTGAAACTCCGGAACTCGATCAGCAACTTGCCCAGGCGAGAGCGAACCTGGAATTAGCTAAATCAAGTCTGGAAAGGGTGAACAGTGTGAATATTGAAGGCGCTGTATCCGTTCAGCAAAAGGCGGACCGGGATGGGGCTTATAAAGCTGCCCTTGCCCTGGTTAATCAACTGGAAGCCCAAAAATCGTTCAAACATGTTTTGGCTCCGTTTACCGGAATAATCACATCAAGAAATGTTGACATTGGCACATTGGTCAATGCCGGAAGCGGCATAAGTCAACAACTTTTTTCGATTGCCCAGATCAATAAGCTGAGGATTTTCGTCAATGTGCCCCAATCTTTTGTTCCCAGCATTCGCGTGGGGACTTCGGCGCAAATTCTGGTACAAGAAATACTCAGTAAACCGATCATCGGAAAGGTGACCCGTACGGCGGGCGCCCTGGATGCCACTACAAGAACGCTTTTGGTCCAGGTAGAATTTGACAATCCCAAACGCCTTTATTTGCCGGGGATGTATGCACGGGTGAAATTTGTTGTTAAGAGAACCGTCCGTACGCTGATCATTCCTGCCAATACCATGGTCATACGAACCGAAGGCACTGAAGTAGTTACGGTCACTCCACAGCATACGATCGCTATCAAAATTATTACCATCAATAAAGACAATGGGGCAACCCTTGAAATCTCGGCGGGATTGAAAGGAGATGAGCTATTGGTGACGAATCCCAGTCTGGACCTGACCGAAGGATTGAAAGTCAATATTGCTCAGAAAGCAAAGCCAACGTCTGTGACTAAGATCGAGAAATAATGAAGAGAGGTTTGATATTTTTTTTCCTGGTTATTTTTCTACTGGCGGGCTGTAAAGTTGGTCCTCCCTACTCAAGACCTAATGTAGCCGATAATTCCTGGACGTGGAAAAATCAAATTGTTCGGGATACCTCATACGACCCACAGGACAGTTCCCATAAGATGATCAGCCCCGCGCAGTCGATCAAGCCCAATCCGCGGGATAGTTTTACGCTGGATACCCGCTGGTGGCTATTGTTTGAGGACGGCGCGCTGAACGATTTGATTGAAACGGCCTTTACCAATAACCCAAGCCTGAAGACAGCCGCTTATCGCATTATGGAATCACGCGGACTGGTGGGCACCGCCAAAGCAAATTATTATCCGATCATTACCATTGATCCGAGCCTCACTCAAAATCTTTTGTCAGGAGAGCGGCCAAGTCAGGTGAGCAACAGTAATCTCCCCGTACTGACGCTCAATACTATTTACGTTCCGTTGGATATGAGTTATGAGTTTGATGTTTGGGGAAAATTCAGACGGGGGACAGAATCCGCGAAAGCCAACATGCTGGCGACCGAGGCGGATCAACAAGTTATCAAACTTGGCCTTGCCTCAGACGTCGCGTCCAATTATTTTAATCTATGTTTGATCGATAACCAGATACAACTTTATACGGATGCATTAAAATTACGGAATGACAATCTGGAGCTAACCCGGAGTCAGTACCGGGCTGGAATTACTACTAAACTGGATGTCCTGCAGGCGGAGATAGAAGCCGCAACCGTGGAAGCTCAGATCATCGATTTCCGGAGAAGCCGGGCCCTGAGTGAAAATGCGATTGCCGTTTTATGTGGTATTCCAGCCATGAATTTGAAAATTCCCACACACCATGGATTACCTTTCGTACCTTCTATTCCGCTGGAGGTGCCTTCCGATTTGCTGGAACGCCGGCCTGATGTAGTCGAAGCGGAAGAGCAAATGGTTTCCGCCAATGCGCTGATTGGTGTGGCGCAGGCAGCCTTTCTGCCATCGCTTAAGATAACGGCAGCGTCGTACGGATACCTCAGCAAAACGTTTGAGAATCTCTTTGCACGGCAAAGCCTGACCTATCTTGAAGGTATCGGAATATCGATTCCGGTATTTACCGGTGGAAGGAACATTGCCCAAAAGGACATTGCCGTGGCCCGTTTGGGAGAAGCGCAGTCGATGTACAAACAGGTGGTGCAAAACGCATTCCGCGAAGTGCAGGACGCGCTGGCCAACATCGAATACCGGGCTCAGCAGTCGGACGTCCAGCAAAAAGTACTGGTTTCCTCACATTCTTCGGCGGATATGTCGAAGGAACTCTACAAGAAAGGGTTAACCACGTATATCAATGTGATCGTCGCGGACCGGGCTGTCTTGGATGCTGAAACGACCTACATTGGCATCACGGGTCAACGATTGCTGTATTCCATTTCCCTGATCAAAGCCCTGGGCGGAGGCTGGAATGGGACTGCCTTAAAGAATGGGAACAAGTAGGAGAGAAGTGTTACATTTAATCATTCAATAAAAATAGATAGCCATGAAACCCAATATCGAGATCTCAGAAAGTCATCTGAAAGAAGTCGCCACCCTGCTCAACACATTACTTGCCGATGAGTATGTTTTATACACGAAAACGCGAAGCGCTCACTGGAATGTCCAGGGGATAGGGTTCATGGAACTTCATGCGTTTTTTCAAACTCAATACGAAGCGCTGGACATCATCGTCGACGATGTGGCCGAACGTGTCCGGTCGCTGGGTCATTTTGCGTTGGGCTCTCTTAAGGACTTTCTAAGTGTCACCCACATGCTGGAGAACGAAAGCGATTTTGGGAGTCAGAAGCAAATCATACAAGCCCTGATCAATGACCACGAAACCATCATCCGGATGATCCGGAATGAACTCACGGCCGTCTCCGACAACTATAAGGATCTGGGAACCACCGATTTTCTGACCGGCCTGATGAAGCAGCACGAAAAAATGACATGGATGCTTCGCGCGTATTTAGGGTAACTTCATGATGTCGTCCATTTAGAAGCAGCATTCAGGGTAAAACACAAATCATGGACTACAAAGACTATTATAAAGTTCTCGGGATAAGTAAGAATGCGTCCCCCGACGAGGTAAAAAAGGCGTTTCGAAAACTGGCCGTAAAATATCATCCCGATAAAACCAAAAATAACAAAAGTGCGGAAGAGAAATTTAAAGAGATCAATGAAGCCAACGAGGTATTGAGCGATCCGGAGAAAAGGAAAAAATACGATGAGTTGGGGGAGAATTGGCAAAATTATCAGCAACGCGGCACCCCAAACCAAGGAGGTTTTGATTGGTCGAAATGGCAAAATGCGCAAGGGGGTCAGCGGCGTACCTACACCTCGGGAACCGACTCCGTTGATGAAGAGGGAGATTTTTCGAGTTTCTTTGAATCCATTTTTGGAGGGTCGTCGCGAAACCGGGGAAGGGCAAGGACTCCGGAAAAAGGAGATGACTATAGAACAGATATTGAGATATCCTTAGAGGAAGCGTACACCGGCACCCAACGTCATTTGGAGGTAAATGATGAGAAGCTTCAGATGAGTTTTAAACCGGGTGTAAAAGATGGACAGGTACTCCGGCTAAAAGGTAAAGGCGGACCCGGGCATGGCGGCGGTGCACGGGGGGACATTTACATCACCATTCACGTATATCCTCATCCCCGGTACGAACGAAAAGAGGATGATCTACATTGCGAAGCACCGATTGAGTTATATACGGTCATGCTGGGTGGAAAGCCTACCATTAACACATTGAAAGGAGTTATTAAAATTGATATCCCCAAAGAAACAGACAATGGAAAAATACTTCGGCTGAAAGGATTAGGAATGCCGAAGTTTGGAAAATTAAATGAGTTCGGTGATTTGTATGTCAAAATAAAAGTGGTACTCCCTAAAAACCTTTCGGAAAAAGAATTTGAGTTGTTCAGGGAACTGTCCAAAATCCGAAGCCATTCATAGGGGGCAAATTACAGGAGATTAGGTCAATAATTCGCGTTTTTTCCTCACCCCCGCCTACGCCAAGGCTTCGGCGGGCAAGCCCAGTTAGTGCATTTGTATTCTCCTTCCTACATGGGTCCTGGCCCGGCGAGCTAGCGGATCAAACTGAAAATTCTGTTCCAGCGTATTTTATGAAAGAGGTCGGCTTCTTTGTCGAGCGACAGCCAAATGAAAAGCGCCTTGCCGACAATGTGATCCTCGGGTACAAATCCCCAGTACCGCGAGTCAAGTGAATCATGCCGGTTATCCCCCATCATAAAGTAATAATTCTGTTTGAATGTGTATGTCCTGACCTCCCGCCCCTCAATGCTGAGTTTGCCGTTGTGTATCTCAACGTTTTTATTTAAGTCGTATAAACAGATGGTTTCGCCATAAAAGGCCAGCGTTGAATCATTTACCGGAATAGTCATTCCTTTTTTCGGAATGATGATGGGGCCGTAATTGTCTCCGTTCCACACATTGCCTCTACTGCGGGGGAATATTGTTTCATCCGGGCCTTGGTTCGTCCTGTCATCGTTCGATACGGAAATCACATAAGGGACAGACTTTAGCCGTCCCACCTGACTATTCGTGAGAAGCATTCTGTAAAGAGCTTTATTTTCTGCCGTGCGCCACAGGAAGGAGTAATCATCTTTATCGAGACCAAGGTGTGTCAGATTCCTCTGATTGATTTCATCTTTCGCCGTCACCCGGTAACTGAACTTCATGTTCACAGGATTTTCGATCGCGAGTCCATTGACAATGACCTGACGTTCTTTTATTTCCAGGTGGTCTCCGGCGATCCCTACGCAACGCTTCACATAGTTATTCTTTATGTCAGTCGGATAATCTTTTCCTTCATTCAATGATTTGGGAGGTACATTGAAGACTACGACATCTTCTCTTTTTACTTCGCTGATGCCGGGAAAGCGATACGTTGGCAACTCGACCCAGGGGAGGTAGGAGGGTATGTCCGTCCCCCAGATTTTCTGATGCATCAACGGAATTTGTAAAAGTGTTTTGGGGTCTGCGGTCCATAGTGAAATTTACTCACGAAGAGAAAGTCGCCGACCAGCAGTGAGTTTTCCATGGAAGGGGTGGGGATGACGAACGCCTACGCGGTGGACCAGCGGATAAGGGTTGAAGCAACTACCGCAAAAACAATTGAATTGAACCATTCCTGAACAAATGATTTAGGCTTGGCAGGTTTCTTTTTTCTCCAAAATTTCCATTTCATTGAGGCGGGATTAGAGGGTGCGTTTTCGTTCTAACGGATTCTATAACCCAGGGTTTAAGCACCACCTGGATTCTTCTCATGTTGGAAACCGAGACCCGCAGCTCGTTGGGTTTAATAACGGCTCTGTGTGATCCTAAATTACGGATCAATCGCCCCTTCAAATATGTTGATGGAATCAAAATGTTTGGCAGAGCCTGTGATGTAAACGTGGGCCGGAATCGATAGCCCTACCCGGGTGTCTTCCAGAAGTCTTGAGTTGTCGAAAATCTGGCCAAGTTCTATGAAATTGATATAGGGTTCGAGGGCAAAAAATAATATTCTCAATTTTGAGTTATCGCCGAAATAGTCCACCCAGTAGTCAAGATAGTCTTTGTGCTCGTACAACGGGTTGTGATCATCCAGCGCCAATCCGTTTTTAGACCATTTCTTCATGTTTGTCAGGAGCGCTTTTGAAACGAATTTGAAATCCGGTTTGTCAGGGAAGGAGTCCTTGATGGCACCGGTTAATTTTTCAGGGTTGGTGGCAGACATTACGCCCGCTGAAATATGATAAACGTTATAGTTGCGGTTGGAATTGAACAGTAATTCGATGATGGATCGCGTTGCATAGTCGATGGGAATGATGTCAATGTTACTCTGCGGGTGCACCGGAAAAAGGCGCATGTGATTAACCGTTGCCAGAGCCCACAGAATGACATACGAACGAGGAATCCAGGTCCGGCTGTCGCCCATGATGATAGAAGGTCTCACAACCAGTATTTTATCTTCCGGTAGATATTCCTTGAGAAGGAGTTCACCGATCATTTTTGTGTAGGAATATTTGACCAGATGTTTGGCGGCCAGGTTGGGAGACATCTCCTCGGTCACCACGCAGTCTTTCACGTTGGTCCCGCAAATCGCCGCTGTGCCGACATACATAAAGACGTTCAGGTTCTTCAGCGTTTTGGCCCACAACAGAAGTTGACGTGTTCCACCGATGTTTACGTTTTCGACGATATCGGCAAATATTTTTGTGAACGATGTATTGGCCGCCGAATGAATGACGGTATCTACGTTCCTGAGCCGGGAATTGTTCGTCAACATTGCCGAGAGATGCTCATCGGTGAGTTCCCCGACTACCGGGATTACCTTTTGAGCATCAAAATAGTCACCGTGTAAATCAAATACTTTTGTTATTCTCGCCAATGCCTTTTCTTCATTGTGCGCTCTCACTAAACAATAAATCGTATGAACCTCTTTTCTCCTGGCTAGTTCGACCAATAATTCCCCACCCAAAAAACCAGTTGCACCCGTCAGAAATATTTCCATATTATCGGTTTAATTATCGCCTTGTTAAAACAAATGTAAAACAGGATTAATCAAAAAATTCCAAGCCAATTACACCCAAAACAATGAGGATCATCGAAACTACCTTAACCACACTAACCGGCTCATTCAACCAAAGGACACCGACCAGGGCCATTATTAAAATCCCCGCGCTCGCCCAGATGGCGTAGGCAACGCTGGTATCCATTCTCCGGAGTACCAGAATAAGGCATCCCAAGGCAAGAGAATAAAACAAAAGCACCAGAAGTATGGGAATCAATTTTGTAAATCCTTCCGACTTTTTCATGAAAACGAGGGCGATGATCTCAAAAAAAATTCCAAGGGAAAGGAGCAGCCATTTCATAAAATCTAAAAATAGAACAAATTCGGTAAATATTACCTTTTTGAAGGATTAGCGGTAACCCCAATTTTATACCTTGTTTGGTGGTATATAAAGGCTTCAATGTCGAAAGGTCCTTACTTAACAGTACTTACCTTTGGCTTCGTATTGAGGGTGCAGTCTCAGCAGTCCGCTTTTTTGGTTGAAGAAATTTAAATACGGGCCACTACGGGCAAAGAAATTGACACGAAATCACAAATGAGAATAGTAGACGATTCGTACAACTTTGGTTAGGTCAGACTCTATGTTAAGATTACAGAGAGACGGGCAGGTTGGATAAACCCTGCCTGACACTCGACTTATTGCCGATGAGCGCGCCTGATCTTCGAAGGAAATAGGATCGAATATTCTTTCTCATATTCCGCCCAAGCCCGTTCGAGTCCGTCCTGAAACGAATCGGACGAGAGCGCCGGAAGCGCTACCGTTTTTTCATGAACGATAAAGAAAGGTACACCACTAACGGGTATGGATTTAGTGGTCACTTGATCATCTGTATTCATACTCATTTTTTACCAGAAACGAAGATTTATTGATTCGCCCGAACGACGCATAAACCTTTACTCCAACGGACAAGTTCGCGAAGCATCGTCTCAGCTGCTTTATAGGATATCTCATTGGGAAGAAATTCATTCTGGTCGTTGATGTTCTGACTAAAAAAAGGAAAATTGACAGCCTCCATCAACGTTACCATCCGTAACGTAGCCAGATCGTTCTTCAAGCTGTTCGCTGCGCGGGTACCGGCCGAAACCCCACCGTAGCTTACTATCCCGGCCGCTTTGTATCCCCATTCATGAACGAGGTATTCCAGTGCATTTCGTAATGGCGCGGGATAGTTGTAATCATATTCTGCCGTAACAAAAATGAAAGCGTCGGCCTCATCAATGGCGGCGCTCCATTTTTTGGTATGGGCGTGTTCATACTTTTTTAATATCGGATGATTGGGTTCATCCATTAATGGCAGTTTGAATTCAGCCAGGTCAAGAAGTTCGACATGAAAAGCGCCGTACTTTCTGGCCACGTCTGCTATCCATGCCGCCACCAGGGTGCCTTTTCGGCCGGGCCTAACGGTGGAAGTAATGATCTTTAAATGATAGAGCGCATTCGCGTTACTTTCTTGCATCCCTGAACGGTTAAGCAAGTTGAGCTACGGCCTGTTTTACGAATTCAACATTGGAACTGAATTTTACTTCTTCGCCCAGCAAAACTCCGCCCGTTTCAGAAACCATGCTGAAGTTGACACCGAAATCCTTACGGTTAATTTTGCCAGTCAGGGAGAATCCCGCACGGGTGTGGCCCCAGGGGTCTTGCACCATGCCACCAAACTCTACGTCCAGCGTGATTTTTTTGCTGGTTCCCCGAATGGTCAGGGTGCCATGCAGTTTATACTTTTCGTCGTCAATCTTTTCCAATGAATCACTTACGAAAATAAGTTGAGGATGCGCTGCGGCATCGAAGAAGTCGCCGGTTTTTAAGTGGGCGTCGCGTTGTTCGTTGTTGGTGGATATGGAACTGATATCCGCAGTAAGATGAATTTTGGCCGTGGTGAAGTCATCCCCGTCTGTTTCCACGGTACCGGTAAACGAGTTGAACTGCCCCGTCACGGTTGAAATCATCAGGTGTTTTACTTTGAACTGGATTTCGGAATGCGTGGGATCCAGGGTCCATGTAGTCTTTTGCATAATTGGGTTTTTTTAAGTTTTTTTGTTCCTCGGGCAAAGATATAGGTATTTACTATATATTTGTAAGTACTATTCAATAATATAGTACTATACTTTAGGATAGTTTGATCCGAAACCGATGACACAGCTAAAACACGACGTGAAAAACCCCGGGGAGTGCGCCAAGGCTATTCTCCCGGTGCGCGACGCGTTGGACATCTTGAGCGGAAAGTGGAAATTACCCATCATTATTGCCCTTTCTTTTGGAAATAAACGGTTTAGCCAGATTGCCAAGGAAATCCCCAACATTACCGACAAAATGCTGTCCAAAGAATTGCGGGACCTGGAAATGAACCAGCTCGTCAAGCGAACCGTATATGATTCCGTGCCGGTCGTTGTGGAGTATTCCATGACTAGCTATGGCAGGACGTTGGAGAAACTGATTGGAGAACTCCGGAATTGGGGTATTCTCCATCGGAAGCGGATCATTGGAAAAGGAAATTAGTTTTTTTCCTCATCCCCGCCCTTCTCCATTTTGGACAAGGGGGAGAGGATTGGGTTTTGCGAAGTCCTGCCGGCATTTGAGGAGTTTGGAGAGCTCCTTCTCGGCCTTTGAGAAGATAGTTGATCGCAGTTGATGCAAGGCATTGTCTCACGGGTTTTTAGATGCCATGATGATTCATTGATTTTCGGACAAACATTCCCGGCCAACCGGAATGAGATCTAACGATTTCCGCTTTCAGAAATACAGGAAATGGAATTTTATCCCCGAAACGGAATTGAACTCGACGGCGGGAGCCGGTATTTTCACGCAGCGGCTTACGTTCAATAGGTAATTTATGTACTTGTTTCCAACCCTGACAGACGTTCCGTCGAGATCCAGTGACAGAACAATCTTGTTGGCCCGGGTGATGTAGGAAAAATCAACCACTCGTTCACCCGGTTGATCCGCTTTGTTATCGTGGCCGCCAAGGAGTCCGTCAACACCGTATCCGATCGAAAACAACAGCCACGCCGGCATGACCGAAAGTCCGGGCACATCTTTAAAACGGATTGAAATCCAATACGTCTGGCCATTGTAATCTTTGAGGATGCGTTGAGGCCAGGTGGCTCCGAGTAGTTGAGGTCTCAGGATGGCATACGACGTAAAGTGAAAAGAGAATTTCGGATAAATGGTCTCCGTCACTTTTAATTTTAGCAAAGCAAATGCCGATACGCTGCCGGCGAGGTTAGCCATGAGGTCAAAAACCGAGGCGCCATAATTGGCCGAAAAGCCGTCCATAATTTCAATGGGGAGCATCATTATAAATCCTCCGATGGCCCAATGCGCTTCGGGTTTGGATCCAGGCTTGGAACGTTCGGAGAAAAGCCAAACGCTGAGTAAACTCACCTGGAAGGAAGTGAACCAGTGACCCACCTTGTCAAGGCCCATCCATTCGGTGGCATCGTCAAAAAAATGAAAAGGGGATGGATGGGTGTACCACCACTGACTCACTACCAGAAGGGATATTCCGTAGATGATCAAAAAATACCAGATCCTCCGGTTTGTTTTCATGGCCGGTAATTATACGTATAATTTACGGCAAGGAGCTATGACACCACTCAGGTTTGAATTTGTTAGTTTTGCAGTAAATGAAAGTAACTGACGCTATACAGAACGCCATTCATTCTTGCCTTCCCGGGCTTGTTATCCTGACGATTTGTTCTTTTGTTTCCTGTTCGAAAACGGATATCACCTTAGACGATAGCGTGACTACCATTGCCGGTAACGGAAAAGCGGGATATCTTGACGGCACTGGTTCGGGGGTTGAGTTTAATTCTCCCATGGGACTGACTGTGGATGCGCAAGGCAATTTGTATGTAGCCGACAAGGGCAATAACCGGATACGGGTCATACGAACCGGAAATCTGGTGAGTGATTTTGCCGGAAGTGGAATGGCCGGCAATAGAGACGGACAAGCCGACAGCGCCCAATTCAATGGCCCACAGGGTGTGTTAGTGGACGCACAGGGCAATGTTTATGTTTCCGACTCGTATAACTACAGCATTCGAAAAATTTCCGCAGCCGGCCAGGTGAGCACCATTGCCGGTAATGGCGAGTCGGGTTTTATGGATGCCACTGGAACGAATGCTCAGTTTGTTTATCCGCAGGGGATAGCGATGGATGTTCAAGGTAATATCTATGTGGCCGATGATACCCGTATCCGGGTGATTGCACCCTCGGGAGTAGTGAGCACTTTGGCCGGAACAGGTGTCGCGGGGTACAAAGACGGATCCGGTCAGCTTGCACAATTCAACCGAGCGAGCGCGGTGGCCACGGATGCGAGCAGCAATGTTTATGTTGCGGATTTTGGGAATAACGTCATCCGAAAAATCACACCCTCGGGAGTTGTTAGTACGCTAGCCGGAACCACCAAATCGGGATATATGGATGGCGCGGGCGCAGTGGCGGAATTCAATGGTCCGATGGGGATAGCATGGGGCGCTGGTGGCAATGCATTTGTTGCGGAGTCTGGCAACAATGATATTCGACAGATCACTTCAACAGGTGTTGTCAGTGATTTTGCCGGATTCGGCCCCGAAGGGTATCAGGATGGACCCGCGCTAAGTGCTAAATTTAACAGGCCTACGGCAGTGACGATGGGTGCGCAAGGCGAGCTTTATATATGCGATACCGGGAATAATTATATACGGGCGGTCAATTGAATAGCCTTTGGCTTTTCGGCAGTTTTCGGTTATTGGCCAATGACTGTTTCGTAGCTAAAGGCTCACTTTCGACCGCGTGTTTATCTCTTCAACAAAAACATCATCGGAATCTCCAATCGCTTATTCCAGGATCGTTCGGTGTGGTCGGCGCCCGGAAATTCCTGCGTCATCCAATTTTTGGATGTGTATCCTTTCGCTTTGATGATGAAGTCGGCCTGTTGTTGAAACGGTTTATAAGAGGCGTCCAGTGTTTTGGTACCATAATCAAAATAAAGTTTATGATTTTTCGGGGAGGGGAGGTGCTCCCCGAGGTATCTCATAAATGCTGCCGGAATCGGATTGCCTTCGGTGGTGAAGACGCCTGGCCAGTGCGTTGACAGGCATGCGGCTCCGCCAAAGACTTCCGGGTATTCGCAAATCGCATACATGGAAATAAGACCCCCCATGCTGGAGCCTGCCACAAATGTATTGGAGCGGTCCTTTCGAGTGGAGAAGCAACTGTCGATAAAAGGCTTCAACTCCTTTACCAGAAATTTCAAATACGCATCGGATTGTACTCTTTCTTTAAAGAGGGGATGCGTACCTTTCGAGTTGACGTCAAAAATCGAATCCTGCCGGCTTTTCGTCAGTGACTCGAATGGCTTTTGAGGAAAATATTCGCTGTGCCGCAAAGGAGTATTCCAGACTCCAACAACAATGCAGTTTCTGATTTTATGCGCTGCCATTAGTTTCCCAAGGACTTCATCCACTCCCCATTCCTGTTTATTCCAGACTATCGTGGAGTCAAACAAGGATTGACCGTCGTGCATGTATACAACAGCATATCGTTGTTTGGGGTCATACCGGTCAGGCAACCAGACGTCGATCGTGCGGGCTGCCACAAACCGCGACGGAAAATTTTCAAAGCGTTTTATCGTTCCCGAGGAAGGATGTGGAATCTGCGCCAATGAGATCGATGACGATGCGAACAAAAGAAGAGCCAACGTGGGATGCTTCATAGAAAAATTAATTTATTCCGTTTGATATCGCTTATACATTTTAGCTTTTCCTTTTTTGTAACGATACCAGATACCACTGGGCTTTCCTTTGGTGAACTGACCCGTGAATTTAAGTTTACCCCCGGCGGAATAGAATTTCCATTCTCCCTCTTCAAAACCCAAATGATAGTTTCCTTCCTGAAGGAGATGCCCTTGTTCGCTGTAAATCTTTCCGGCTCCTTCTGGAACACCGTCGCGGTAAAAAATAGTACGGTCTACCTTTCCATCCTCGAAATAGTATTTCCACAGTCCGGCATATTGATTATTTTTATAAAGTCCAACCCGATGAAGCTTTGCATTGGGATGAAAGTACCACGCCGAGTCCTGAAGTTGACCTTCTTTCCAGTTTTCTATTCCCTGAATAATTTCAGTCGGGTAATAGTAGGTAACTTGCCCGTGTAGTTTTCCTTCTTTATAATTCTCGACAGCATTCTTTTTTCCAGAAGGATAATAGAAAACCCATTCTCCTTCTTTCCGTTGATTTACGATCTTTCCTGTTCCTTTCAGTTCGCCCGTTGCATAATATTCTTTCGCTAAATCCTGAGCCTCTGAAAATGATGGAAGGGAAAAGAAAGCGATGCTGACAAGCCACGTTCTTATCATGCGGACGGGGTTGAGATGAACTGCAAATATGGCTTTTTAAGGCTATGATTGGAATACGGAACAATGAAAAAGCTATGGACCCGACGAATAAGTATCCGCAGAATCCCGAGGCGGAGACTCTGCGGGGAAGGGAGGGATACAGAACAATGAAAACACTAAGGACGAATACGGCATCGGCAGAGTTCCTGCCTTCGCTGAAGCTTCGGCATGCAGGCGAAGCGGAGCTCTGCGGGGAGGGAGTAAGCTTCTGAAGGCAGGCGAGGCGGAGACTGCGGGGAAGAGGCTCTACGGAATTGAATTGAGTTTGTTGTGAAGTGGATTGCGGCGGTAAAAAAAACCAAAGCGCCTAAATCAAGTATGCTGTTTTCCATTAGATTTGCTTCGTTCCTTTCCACCTTTAAATCGTCTGCTATGCCTAAAAATTACCTTGCATTATTAATAACATTGCTTTCGTCGGCGGTCATGGCTCAGCCGGAGGCCCGCTTGCTTCGTTTCCCCACGGTCTCCAAAGATGCTATTGTTTTCTCCTATGCAGGCGATCTGTATACTGTTTCACGATCCGGCGGAATAGCCCGGAAACTCACCAACGATGCCGGCTACGAAATGTTTGCCCGTTTTTCGCCCGATGGGAAGACACTCGCCTTCACCGGTCAGTACGACGGCAATACCGAAGTGTATAAGATGCCGGCGGAAGGAGGCATACCTCTACGTCTGTCCTATAGTGCAACCCTGGGACGAGATGACGTGAGCGACCGGATGGGACCCAACAATGTTGTCATGGGCTGGAAGAACGACAATTCAAGTGTGGTGTACCGGAGCAGGAAAAAATCATTTAACTCGTTTAAGGGACAGCTCTATTTGGCCAGCGTTGACGGAGGCCCGTCGGAGGAACTTCCTTTTTCCGTTGCCGGATTCTGTTCATTTTCGCCGGATAACAAAAAACTCGCCTTGAACAGGGTGTTCCGTGAGTTTCGTACATGGAAATATTACCGCGGAGGAATGGCCGACGATATCTGGGTTTACGATTTTGCTTCGCGGAAAATGGAAAACATCACCAACAATCCCGCACAGGATATTTTTCCGATGTGGTCCGGCGACAAAATCTTTTTCTGCAGTGATCGCGACCGCACCATGAATCTTTTCGTATATGATTTGAAGACGAAGCAGACAACCAAACTGACCAACTACGCAGAGTACGACATTAAATTTCCCAGTTTAGGCAGTGATGCGATCGTTTACGAAAACGGAGGCTTTATTTACGTTTATGACCTGAAGACAAACAAGGAATCCAAAATCAATATCACCATTGCCGATGATGCGGTAGTGGGTCGTAATGAATTAATCGATGCCACTAAGTTTATCGAGAACAACGATTTTGATTTAGGTCCCGATGGCAACCGCATTGTCGTCACGGCCCGGGGTGATATTTGGACCGTTCCGGCTACCGAGGGAATCACCCGGAACCTGTCCAGGAGCTCTTCCAGTCATGAACGTTCCGTAGTTTGGTCGCCGGATGGCAAATGCCTGGCA
>Ga0302324_100004210_pt1 | contig 31980 bp, 30 predicted proteins | sample Palsa_T0_1_FD_201949 | JGI IMG/M metagenome (GOLD analysis project Ga0302324, IMG submission 201949) | Peat permafrost microbial communities from Stordalen Mire near Abisko, Sweden - Palsa_T0_1 | ecosystem: Environmental > Terrestrial > Soil > Palsa > Peat permafrost | place: Sweden: Abisko... | reverse complement strand
GACGCGGGTGGGGAAGATTCTCGCCGTCGCGGCGGCGAAGCATCTGAAGCCGATTCTTCTCGAACTGGGAGGCAAAGCTCCGCTCATCATTCTCGACGACGCCGACCTCGACGCTGCCGTCGATGCCGCCGCTTTCGGAGCGTTCATGAACCAGGGACAGATCTGCATGTCCACAGAGCGCATCCTCATCGATGCAAAGATTGCGGACGCCTTCGCACAGAAATTCGTCGCCAAAGTAAAGACTCTGCCGTGCGGCGATCCGCGAAAAGGTGATGTCGTTTTCGGCGCTGTCGTCGGCGTGCCAACGGTGGATCGAGTGCGCGCACTGGTCCATGATGCCGTGTCTCGTGGCGCGAAAGTCCTTCTTAGCGGCGACCCGCAAGGCACGATCATGCCAGCTGTGATTGTCGACCACGTCACTCCCGAGATGCAGATTTTCCGCGAAGAATCTTTCGGACCTTCCGTTTCCATCACGCGCTTCAAAACCGTGGAAGAGGCGATCACCCTGGCCAATGACACAGAGTATGGACTGTCAGCGGCGGTCTTTGGCCGTGACATTGCCCGCGCCGTCGAAGTCGCCAAGCGCATCGACTCGGGAATGTGTCACGTGAACGGGCCGACCGTCCACGACGAGGCCCAGATGCCATTCGGCGGCGTGAAGGCCAGTGGCTATGGCCGTTTTGGAGGAAAAGCAGCGGTCAATGAATTCACTGAACTCCGGTGGATCACGATTCAAACCACTCCTCGGCATTATCCTTTCTAGGGGAGCGACGCGCGTCTCGCCCGTCCCTTTCGACGGCCGGGCGAGGGCGCCCGGCTCTCGATTAAGATCGATTGCATGCCGATTTCATCGCGAACGCAAGTCGGGATTGTTGGCGCGGGACCTGCTGGTCTCGTGCTTTCCCACCTTTTGTATTTGCAGGGCATTGATTCCGTCGTGGTTGAAAATCGCAGCCGTCAGTATGTGGAGGAACGGGTTCGCGCCGGGGTGCTGGAGCAAGGGACGGTTGACCTGCTCACGGAAATGGGTGTTGGTGAGCGGATGAAAGCCGAAGGCTTGGTCCACTATGGAATCGAGTTGCGCTTCGGAGGCCGCGGTCACCGCATCGATTTTCAGGATCTCACCGGTGGAAAAGGCATCACGATTTACTCTCAGCACGAAGTTCTGAAAGACCTGAACAATGCCCGGGTCGCGGCCGGTGGCCAGGTTTTGTTTGAGGTTGAAAATGTCAGCGTGCATGACCTCGGCAGCTCCGAGCCGAAAATCCTATATCAGAAAGATGGAAACATCTGCGAATTGATCTGCGACTTTCTTGCCGGATGTGACGGTTTTCACGGCATCTGCCGCCCCAGTATTCCGTCAGGAGTGCTCACCGAGTATGTGCGGGAGTATCCCTTCGGATGGCTTGGCATCCTGGCCGAAGCGCCTCCTTCTTCTGACGAACTGATTTATACCTACCATGATCGCGGGTTTGCCCTGCTCAGCATGCGGACGCCGCACATCAGCCGCTTATACCTGCAATGCTCACCCGATGAAGATATCGGTCGGTGGAGTGACGAGAGGATCTGGCGGGAACTTCAGATCCGCCTGGCTTCGAACGGATGGACACTCACCGAAGGGCCGGTTTTGCAAAAGGGCGTCACGGGCATGCGCAGTTTCGTGGTCGAACCGATGCAACACGGCAGGCTCTTTTTAGCTGGAGATTCGGCGCACATCGTTCCGCCGACTGGAGCCAAGGGATTGAACCTCGCGGTTGCCGATGTGCGCGTACTCGCGCGAGCTCTCCAACATTTTTATGCTACTGGAAGTCGCGACCTGCTCGACACCTATTCTGAGGTGTGCTTGCGGCGCGTCTGGAAAGTGCAACGGTTCTCGTGGTGGATGACTTCCATGCTGCATCGCTTCCCGGACGAAACTCCGTTTGATCACCGCCGCCAACTCGCCGAACTCGACTATGTGACCAGTTCTCGAGCCGCAGCCCGGAGCCTCGCAGAAAACTATGTTGGGCTTGCGATGGAATGAGGGCGCCAAAGGCGGGGTCCCCCCTCTTATTTCGAACGGGCGACTATCCACGTCCACGGATGGACGAAGATTCAGGGTCCCGCGAGATTGGTGGTGCGGGCGGAGACCGGGCAAGCCCCGTCCCTACGGAATACTAGGCGCGTACACGGACACGAACGGGCACGAGCGATCGGACCGCATTGGCGATCTTGTCTTCGTTCGGCAGCAGGTAGTTTTCTAGCGGCTCGCTGTAGGGCACGGAGGCATCGAGAGCGGTCACCATGACGACCGGCGCTCGCAAATGCTCGAAGCCTTTTTCTGCCACCTCGGCGGCGATCACCGCGGCCGCCGACGAATGGCGCGGCGCCTGATCGACCAGCACGAGCCTGCCCGTTTTCTTGACGGACTGGATGATGGTGTCCACGTCAAGAGGAGCCAGGGTTCGCGGATCGATGACTTCAGCGCTGATCCCTTCGCTGGCGAGCTGCTCGGCGGCGGCCAGTGATTTCTTGACCATCCAGCCGGTCGCAACAATGGTTACGTCGTTGCCGGCGCGCTTGATGTCGGCGACTCCAAAGGGCACGACGTGCTCGCCGTCTGGCACATCGCCGGTATCGAGCGTCAGCATGTAGTGGTGGAGATACACGACAGGGTTGTCGTCGCGAATGGCCGCGGCCAGGAGTCCTTTCGCATCGGCAGGCGTGGACGGAAGCGCCACCTTCAGCCCCGGAATTCCCATCATCGTGTGGTAGATGCAATTGGAGTGCTGTCCGCCCCAGCCGGCGGCGAATCCGTAGCCGGCTTTCAGCACCAGCGGAACTTTCACCTGGCCCCCCGACATGTAGCGCAGGCGAGGAGCTTCGTTGAGCACCTGGTCCATGGCCACCAGCATGAATTCGCTCATCCACAACTCGACGATCGGACGCAGTCCCGTGATGGCGGCACCGACGGCAACGCCAATTTCGGCGGTTTCGGAAATGGGCGCAAGGCGCACGCGGTTTTTGCCGAACATCTTCAGCATGGAATCACGCTCGGTCATGGCCATGTTCTGTCCGTAGAAGACTACGTCCGCGTCGCGCTGCATTTCTTCGGTGATGGCTGCGGCCATCGCCTCTCCGTACATCATTTCCCTCGGCATTTCTGACCTCCTCGTGGCCCGTGTTCAGTAGCAGCGCCTAAAGAGATTGCTGAAAAACGCGAGCTTCGTATCAGGATATCGCTTCAGGGATACCGTAAGTAAAGCAGACACTCCTTCAGGGGCTGGGCATCAAAATCCCACCTTTTCAGCACTCTGTAAAGGCGCGTTCCTCAGGTGGCACTTTTGGCACGCCTCCAGGCCTGCCCTGATACGAATTGCACTCGCGCCCCAGCCGCCTAGGCATAGACATAGTTCGTGGCTTCTTCGGGTGCGGGATGCGGACTGGCGAGCGCGAACTGGACGGCGTCGTCCATTTCCGCGCGCGCGTTGTCATCATGGCGCCGGAGTTCTGCTTCCATGAGAATGCCTTCGCGGATCAAATGCGCACGAAAGCGCGGAATCGGATCGCGCTCTCTGGCCGCCCTGTACTCGGCTTTGTTGCCGTAGACTCCTATGGCTTCATGGTCGGGAAACTGCGTCGGTACAGGAGGCACGGTGATGGCATTGCCGTGTGCACTGAGCCGGTAGAACTTCGATTCGATGAGACTAGGGCCAAGTCCGGCACGAGCCCGTTCTGCGGCCTTAGAGACGACGTCGTGAACGAGCAGCGGATCGGTGCCGTCAACCGTCGAACCTGGAATGCTGAACGCGGCTGCTTTCTGGGATAGCGGGTCGCCGGCTTGCGCGTTGGCGTCCTCCAGGCTGACGTGCGTGTAGGCCTGGTATTCGTTGTTCTCAAGGATAAAGACGACAGGCAGTTTCCACAACGCCGCCAGGTTGAGCGTCTCGAAAAATGCACCTTGTTTGCTCGCGCCGTCTCCGAAGAAGCAGTAGACGATCTGTCCGGTGTTCTTGACTTGGGCGGTCAGCGCGGCGCCGGCGGCGTGGGCGATACTCTGGCCGACTATGCCGGACGTACCGGGGAAGAAGCGTTCGGGATCGGCGAGATGCATGGAGCCGCCAAAACCCTTGCACAGCCCGTCTTTCCGGCCATAGAGCTCGGCCATCATCTTTTTGGGCGAAGTGCCGAGCACCAGCGGCTGAGCGTGGCAACGATAGGTGGGCATGGCGAAGTCCGTTGCGTTGCGGGTGGCGAGTGCCCCCACAATCGAGGCTTCGGCGCCATCGGCAAGATGGGTGTGACCGCGCATGGCTCCGGGATGTTCGAGGAAGGTGCGCTTGACGTGCTCCTCGAATTCGCGAATTCGTGTCATCTGGATGTAGATCCAGATCAAGCGGTCGTTCCCCACTACGTTTTTTTCTGGCATGTCGTTACTCCTTTGCCGCAGGAACTGATTTCGTAGATACAAGGTCTCCTGGCTGGCCGATCATACATAAGGGTCCGCCTACTGGAACCCGGACGCTTTCTTCAGCAACAATTTTAAGCAGGACGCCCGCAATCGGAGACTCCAGTTCGTAGCTCACCTTTTCGGTTTCCAACTCGACGATCGGGTCGCCCACCTGCACAAGGTCTCCCTCGCTCTTGAGCCAGCGCAACACGCTGGCCTTCGTCGTGGGAATCCCGCCGGTCTTGGGGACTTTCAACGTCGTAAGCATAATGCCTCCGCCGTGGTCACTTCCGGCGACCGATTGCGTCCCTGGACTTCTTGCGTCAATGAACTTCGCGGTCCGCACCCGCCCAATACAGTTTGCGCATCGCTTTGCGATCAGATTTTCCGGCTGGTGTCTTGGGGATTTCCGCCACGAATTCCACCGACTTCGGAGACTTCACGCCGCCCAACTTCGACTTGCAGTGAGCTATGATCATGCTCTTCGAGAGCTGTTCGCCTTGCTTGAAAACGACGAGCGCCTTGACCGCTTCACCCCACTTGTCGTCGGGCACGCCGATGACGGCACACTCCTGAATTTGCGGGAGAGCCATGATGGCCGCCTCGACCTCCGCGGAGTAGACATTGAAGCCGCCGCTGATAATCATGTCTTTCTTGCGGTCCACGATATAGACATAGCCGTCTTCGTCGATGTATCCGACATCGCCGGTATGGTGCCAGCCGTGGCTGCGGATTTCGGCGGTGGCTTGCGGCAGGTTGTGGTAGCCTGCCGTGACGAGCGTGCCGCGGGCAACGATTTCTCCGGGCTGGTGAGGGGGAAGGATGCGGCCGGCATCGTCCATGATGGCGACACGAACCGACGCCGTGGCTCTTCCGCAACTGCGCAGGCGTTCGGGGTGATCGCCCGCCGCGGCTGCGGTCACGGTGCGGGCATCGAGAAACGTGAGGATCATGGGCGCTTCGGTTTGACCATAGGACTGGCACATGCACGGCCCAAAAATCCCCACACCTTCCTGGAGTTTGTCCGGCGACACGGGAGAACCTGCCAATAGAAAAACTCGCAGGCTGGAGTAATTAAATTTCGTCACATCCGGATGGGCGAGCAGCGAGTAGAACGCCGTCGGCGGAAGGAAGAGATGGGTCACGTGAGACCGCTCTATCGCCTGCAATACCTGCGATGCGTCGAATCCCGGCAAAACGACGTTCGTTCCGCCCAGAGCAAACATTGCAAAGGCAACGACGCCGGCGGCGTGCGAGAGAGGAGCGGTGCAAAGGCAGATGGGATCGGCGGTGTCGCCTTTCCAGTAGTGGAGGGCCATCTCGGTCATCGAGCCCCAGGCAAGGTTGGTTACGCGGACTCCACGCGCTCGGCCGGTCGTCCCGCCGGTGGGAACGAGGCCCATGATCTGGTTCAGATTGCCATGCGGATCGCCCCAATCTGGATTGCTGCAAGGGTTTCCCGTCTCCATGAAACTTGCCAGTGAAGAAGGCTCGCCGTCAGGGCCGTCGATGCAGATCAGATGCTGGAGCGAGGGAACGCGTTTGCGAATCTCCGCCACCTGCTCTCGAAAGCGGCTGTGATAGAAAAGCCAAACTGTTTCGGAGTAGATCAGGAATTCCACGTTGGCATCAGCGGCATTGCGAAAGTTGATGGGTACCCAGGCCGCCCCGGCGCGCAGGATGCCCAACATGCAGAACAGCACGGCCGCATGATTGGGGGAGTAGATCGCCGCGCGCTGTTCGCGCTCGACGCCCCGGGCCCACATTCCACGGGCGATGCGCTCGCTGAAGGTTCGCGTTTCGGCGTAGGAATAGCGGGTGTCGCCATCGATGACCGCGATCCGGTCGGCGTGCAGGTCCGCGCTTTTGTCGAAATAGTCGATCGCTCGCATGGTTCCAACCTTGTTGGTGGAGCGCCAGTCGTTCCCGCCCGGCGGACCCGGGCGAGACGCCCGTCCCACCATCAGCTATGTCGACATCTTTGCCTTGGAAAGTCCGTGCGTCTCCAAAACGCCGAGGATGTCGCGATGGCCAAAAGCCTGCGCCGCCGACGTGAAGCCCACCCTGCGCGGCGCGCCGTGGACCAGGCTGTGGGCCGCGAACGCCTGAATGAGCCCCGTCTGGCGATAGCAGCACGTGCCGAACACCGCACACTGCACGGAGTCTGTGCTGCCACGGCCGACGACTACGTCAATGGTGCGATGCTCACGCGGGTTCTCGCGCGGCGGTGTGCCCCCGGTCACAGCGTTCGCCATCTCACCCAGCTTGCGTTCCTGTTCGGCGGGAGGCAATGGACGTATCTGCTCCTCGAACAGTTTCTCCGTCGCCGCCACGCCTTCCATGATCTGGCGGTCGAGCAATCCACCAAAGGATCGCACATTGGCCACCTGCGGATGATCTTTGTACCAGACCGGATGCGGGAACCCTCCCCAAGCCAAGGCCAGCTGAGTTTGGATGGAGCCGGGTACGACGACGTCGTAGCGTGTAGCGCGTGGCCAGGGTTTGTATGTGTTCTGCTCCAGATAATAAGCATCGGTTTGAATCACGGCGAAGATGGTTTGCGTCGAGCCGAAGGTCGGATTGCCTTTGAACATCGTCAACACTTCCAGCGTGTCGATGCCGGGAGTGTTCTCCAGGCACAACCGAATTGCGGAGTCGCTTACCGCCGACATAAACGCGGTTGCGGGAGCGGCGAGCAATCCGCGCTGGGCAAACTTGTCGCCCCATTTTTCCGCCACCGTGCGCACCCAGGCCTGCTCCCCGCCAATATCCAGATAGTGGCAGCCGGCATTCAGCGCGGCTTCGATCACTCGTGGGCCGTTGTAGATGAACGGCCCTGCCGTATTGCACACCACTCTCGCGCCGCCAAAAACCCGCGTGAGTTCTTCGGTCGAACCTTTCGTCTCGACGAGCTCATAGTCGGCAGTCTCAATGCCCGGCACGTGCGTCATCACTTCTTCCAGCCGTACGCGGCTGCGGCCGGCGGCGATGAAGGGCGTATTGTATTCACGAAGAAATTCAGCTATCAGCCGGCCAGAAAAACCATTGGCGCCGTAGATCACCACCGGCCTTTTATCGCTCATTGGGGCTCCCCCATTACTTGTTCTGATCTTCTTGGTCTGATCCGCGCAACCACTTCCAAGACGACGCCGAATCAGGTATTCTCTCGGAACCGAGGGCTAATTTTAGGCCAAAGTATATTTTTAGCTAGTAGGCACGTTTCAGTAACCTGATACCCGTTTGGGGGCTATGCCATGGACCACTCCAATTGTCCGGTGAAATTGACGGCTTCGATTATTGGCGGAAAGTGGAAGCCGACGCTCTTGTTTCATCTCGAAGGCCGAACCCGTCGGTTCTGTGAATTGCAGAGACTCATCCCCGGGTTAACCAAGAAGATGCTGACCCAGCACTTGCGGGAGCTGGAGCGCGACGAAATTGTTCACCGCAAAGTTTATGCCGAGGTCCCGCCGCGTGTAGAGTACTCCCTCACCCGTCATGGCGAGAGCCTGAAGCCGATTTTGAGGCTGATGTCGGCGTGGGGAACCAGGCATCGCGCCCGGTATGGCTTGACCAGCGCGCGCCCGCAAAAGCCTGAACTGCCCGCCAACACTGTGGAAATGAAAGTGGCAAGCACGGCAGTGAACTCGAACCTTCCGCGCCTCCTCGTCGCCGGCGAGGAAATCCGGAACATCTAACATCTCCGGAACATCCAATGTCCATGACCTCTAGCCACAAAGCTCTGCTTTCGCGCTACGACAACGTTTTTCTTCTCGACGGTGTGCGCACTCCGTTTGTCGACTACAACACAGCTCTGGGGCTCGTGTCTCCCACCGACCTTGGGATCAAAGCGGCTCGAGAAGTCTTCCGCCGGAGCGCGGTGTCATCGGCCGATGTGGATATCGTGGTTGCAGGGAACATGGCCCAAGCCTCCTTCGATGCTTATGTGCTGCCGCGGCACATCGGGCTTTATTCGGGAGTCCCTATCGAGGTGCCCGCGCACCTGGTGCAACGTGTGTGCGGCACCGGCTTCGAGGCCATTCTTCAGGCCGCCGATCTTATCAAACTGGCAAAAGCCGACTTGGCGCTGGTCGTCGGAACTGAATCCATGTCGCGCAACCCGATCGCAGCCTACACTCACCGCGGCGGATTCCGCATGGGCGAGGTCGAGTTCAAGGATTTTCTGTGGGAGGCGCTGCTTGATCCCTGTCCGAATGAAACCATGGGAGGAACCGCGGAGAAGTTGGCGAAACAGTATGACATCACTCGCGCTAATGTGGATCAATTCGCCGCCGAGAGCTTTGCACGCGCAATCGAGGCACAAAAGAGCTGCTTCCTGAGCGGAGAGATCGCGCCGCTGGCGAATGAGGTCTTCGAGCTTGCCGGGTATTCACCGCGAGGAATCCAGCTGCCACGCGGCGTCGAGAAGTTGAGTACGGATACTCATATCCGGCCTTCGCCATTGGAGGTTTTGTCCAGGCTCAAACCAGCGTTTGGCGGTGTGCAGACCGGCGGGAACAGCTCTGGAATTGTGGACGGTGCGGCAGCGACGCTCGTGGCTTCGGGCGAGTATCTGAAAAAGCACGGGAGAGTACCTTTGGCGCGAGTCGTGGCGGGAGCCGCGGTTGGGGTTCGCCCAGAGATCATGGGCATCGGACCCGTGGTGGCGATTCAAAGCCTTCTGGAATCCGCCGGTCTGAGCCTGCCGCAGATCGATCGTTTCGAAATCAACGAGGCCTTTGGCGCGCAGGTTCTTTCCTGTCAGCGCGAGCTTGGCTTGGATCGCAACAAACTTAATGTCAACGGAGGCGCAATCGCGATTGGACATCCGCTCGGAGCCACCGGAGTTCGTCTGGCAATTACACTCGCTCGTGAGTTGAAGCGCTCGAATGCGCGCTACGGCGTTGCTTCGGCCTGCATCGGCGGTGGACAAGGTATTGCATTGCTGGTCGAAAACACTTCGATTGTCCACTAGGAGCCGGCCGGAGCCATTCGCCGCTCTTGCGTCCTCCGAGAACAGAACCGCTGCTCAGCAGCCTGGGTTGGATCCTGATTCCGCGCTGCTGCGACGGCAACATGCCAAGACAGGACACTCGCGCAGCTTGGCGGGTAATGACGCCGGCAGTTACATCGACATATACTTACTCGAACACTCCGTTCGGCGCATCTTCAGCACATTCTATGGCTGCTGGAAGGAGAATCATGCCTCCACAAGAAAACATCGCGGCGTTTCAGCATGCCTCGCTTCGATTCAAAGTGAAAGACCTCGATGGATACCTCGCGATGTACAACAATTCGGTCATTCACCACGGGTTTTCCAGTCGGGTGCGGCCAGGTCTTCCGGGACTGAGGGAACACTACACCCGTCTGCTAAACGGTTTTCCCGACCTGCGGGTTGAGATTGACGACATCATTGCTGAGGGCGAAAAAGTTGTTCACCGGTTCACGTTTTACGGTACGCATCGCGGAGAGTTCCTGGGAATTCCGGCCACCGGAAAGAAAGTTTCGGCTCCTGGAATGCAGATGAATCTTTTCTCCTCTGGCAAGTGCATTGAAGTATGGTCAGTACATGACAGCTTCCGGTTCTTGACCCAGATCGGGGCGGTTTCTCAGCTTCGAGACAAGGCGACGAAATAAGAAGTTGCCGAGGCCAGTCGGGAGACGGCCATCCTCGCCCGTCGACCAAGCCCGCGTCTTGCTTTCAGGGCTTGGCCTTCGCCTCGTTCATGCTCTGATGGGCACGGAAAATGATGTAGGCGCGAATGTCATTCGCATCCTGCTGCGACACTTCCTTGCCAAATCCCACCATGCCGACCGCTTGATATTCGCCGTCGCGGACAATCCTGAACCAGCGATCATTCGCGAGTGCGCTCGAGTAACGAAGGTCCGGCAGCAATCCGCCGCTGACGGCGACATCGCCGTGGCAGTCGGAGCAGAAGCGCTGGTAGACGGCTTCTCCGTGGTGAATCTGTTCCGCGCTTGCGGTCGATGGAGGCGGATGCAGAACCCGTTCTTCGAACGGCAACGGCGGCGGGAGGCTTGCTTTCCGATCCAGTTTGAAGGCCAGCATACGACTGATATTGCGCACTCGGCCTGATTTGAACGAGATCTCACCTGCGACCAGGGGGAACACTCCGCCCCAACCGGCAAGCACGGCCACGTATTGCTCGCCTTTCACGGTGAAGGTTATGGGGCCTGCCGTCACTCCGGTCTGCGCATCGAACGACCAAACCTTTTCACCGGTATCGGCGCGATAGGCCTCAAAGTGCCCGGCCGCGGTGCCTTCGAAAACCAGGTTTCCAGCCGTGGCTAGTGTTCCGCCATTCCACGGGCCCGGCCGTTCGACCGCCCAAGCTTGTTTCTGCTGCACCGCATCCCACGCGACCAACTTCCCTTTAACGCTGTCGAGGATCGCTTTCTTAGTCTTGGGATCCTGCGGCATCCCCGCGGCTATCATGTCGATGCCAAAATTTGGCGCCGAATTTTTGAATTCGAAATTCTCCTCCGACTTGTAGTTGAATCCCACTTCATTGACCGGAATGTAGGTAAGCCCGGTCAGTGGACTGTAAGACATGGGCTGCCAGCTGTGCGCGCCGAGGGGCCCGGGAACGATTGGCGGCGAGTCGACCCGGGGATAGCGCGCGGTGGCGCTCTCCATCGGGCGGCCAGTTTTCATGTCGATGCCAGTGGCCCAGTTGATGAAGGTGAAGGGCTTCGCAGAAATCAGCGCGCCGTTCTCGCGGTCGATGACATAGAAGAAACCGTTCTTCGGAGCGTGCAACAATACTTTTCGCTGCTTACCTTCGACGGGGATGTCAGCCAGAATCATCTGCTCGGCTGAATCGTAGTCCCAGTCATCCGCGGCATTTTCCTGATAATGCCAAACGTATTGTCCGGTGTCGGGCTTGAGCGCGACGACCGAGCAAGTGAAGAGATTCTCGCCGCCCTCTGGACTCCGATACTTCTCGTTCCATGGTCCGCCGTTGCCAACGCCGATATACAGAAGATCAAATTCGGGATCGTAGACTATGGCATCCCAAACCGTGCCCCCGCCACCGATTTTCCACCATTCTCCACTCCACGTCTTTGCGGCTCGCGCTAGAATCGGCTGCTCAAATGGTTTCGAGGGGTCTCCGGGAACGGTGTAGAAGCGCCACACCAGCTTGCCCGTCAGCGCGTCGTAGGCTGAGACGTAGCCGCGCACGCCGAACTCCGCGCCACCGTTGCCGATAAGCACCTTTCCCTTCACGATGCGCGGAGCACCCGTGATCGTGTAGTGCCACAGCGGATCGATCGTGAGCTGTTCCCAAACCGGCTTGCCGCTGGCAGCATCCAGCGCGATCAGCCGGCCATCGAGAGTTCCAACGTAGATTTTCCCTTGCCAGACGGCGACGCCACGATTCACCACATCGCAACAGGCATTGGCTCCCCACTGTCGCGGCACTTTGGGATCGTAGGACCAGAGACTTGCGCCGGTCGCGGCGTTAAGCGCGAACACCTTGCTCCATGCGGTGGAAAAGTACATCACGCCGTCGACGACGATGGGCGTGGCTTGTTGCCCGCGGCGAGTATCGAGATCGAAGTACCACGCCAATCCGAGACGGCTTGCGTTGTGATCGTCGATCTGCTTCAGCGGGCTGAAACGCTGCTCGCTGTAGGTGCGTCCGTAGGTCAACCAGTTTTGCGGCTGACTATCGGCGTTCACGATCTCGGAGTCGCTCACGTTTGCCGCCGACGTCCTGGACTTCGGCTCCCTGGCAATGGAGACATTCTCTTGCTGAAAAATCAGGAGGCCGAAAATGACTGTGACAACTCCGACTCTAAGATGACGCATGATCCTAAACTTTCCGCCGCGCGGGCTTCTTCGTGTCCGAAAGCTTACGGATCACTTCCCTTGGCAGGGCACGCTCAGCAGCCGGTGAGCTTTCGCGGGATGGGCGGCCGCCCGTAAGTGCGTCTCCGAACCTTCCACGGCGACGCGACCTCGGATGCCTCCGTGGTCCAAACTGCGCCCCACCGATTGTAGGCAGACCTGGCGCGATTGCAAGCGGGAACCCTGACGTAACCAGGTCCACAGAGGGAGACCGCGATGACAGACGGAAAGTGTCTGTCCGCTCCCGAAAGTGCGTCTCTCTGTCGAATGATTTCGACCTGGAGTGGGCCTGTTTTGCGGGCGGCGAAAGGGATCTTACAAGGGCTGCAAGCCGCTCGGAACAACCTCTGCACGAATGCCTCTTAAGTGTTAGAACCTGCTACATTGGTACGACTTCCAGGAGAAGCCTTTGTCAGCTGCCAGCCGCCGTTACATCAATCTTCCGAATCGTCCCGCAGGGCTTCCGTTCAGCGATGCTGTGCTGGTGGGCAATACCCTTTACATCTCCGGGCGGATCGGTCTCGATCCGGCGACGGGTGCGGCTCCGGCAGATATCGATGCCGAACTTGACCTTCTGTTCGAAGGCTTCCAGGCTGTTTTGCGGGAGGCCGGGATGACGATGGACGACCTGGTTTGGGTGCAGGTCTATTCGCCGGACGTTTCTTTGTGGCAGCATTACAACGCCGCCTACGTAAAGCTGTTCTCGCGCGAATTTCCGGCGCGGGCATTTCTGGGATCGGGGCCGCTGCTGATGAATGGGCGATTTGAGATGCTGGGGGTTGCGATGAAGGGCTAGCAGAGGACCGCATCTGATATCCACGTTTACGCAAAAAGGTATTCTGTTCCGCGGACTATTTTTCTCTTACCACCACGAACTCCGGCGCCCACAACAGGGTTCGCTTGAACTCCGAATCCGGAAAAATGCAGATCGCTTGGCGCGCCGATTCGGCGTAGCGGGCGGCCTCTTGGGAGGCGTAGTCGAGAGAGCCGTAGCGAGTCAGGATGGCGATAATATCGGCGTGAGTTACGCCATTGAAGGCGCGATCGTGCAGGACGGTTTCTATCTGGTGGCGCTCGGCGGCGGTGCACTGCTCGAGCGCGTGAATGACGGCCATGGTGGCTTTGCCTTCACGCAGGTCGCTGGCCACGGGCTTGCCCAATACGCTTTCTGATGCGGTGAGGTCGAGCACATCATCCACAATCTGGAAGGCAATGCCCAGGTCGCGTCCGTACTGGGCGAGGCGCTCCTCTTGAGTGCCGTTGGCGCCGCCGAGGATGCTGCCGACTCGCATGCAGACGGAGAACAGGCACGCCGTCTTGCGATAGATGAGATCAAGATGCTCATGCAACGAAATCAACTTGCCGAGCTTTTCCATCTGCAGCAGTTCGCCTTCGACGAGTTGCTGCGTGAGCTCGACGAGCACATCTAAAATGCGGAAATTGCGCTCCTGCACAGCAATCTTGAACGCCTGCATGTAGAGCCAGTCGCCGGCCAGCACGCACATCGAATTGCCCCACTGCGTGTTGGCTGCGGGACGACCGCGGCGGAGCTGCGCTTCATCAATAATGTCGTCGTGAACGAGCGTCGCCGTGTGGATGATCTCGACGACCGATGCGAGCTTTACCGCACCGTTGCCCTGGTAGCCAAGGAGCTTGGCTGAAAGCAGCAGCAGCGCTGGACGAATTCGCTTGCCGCCGCCGGCGCGCAGGTATTCTCCGATCTCCGTGATCGCTGCGACGTTCGAAATCGTGTCACGTCCGAATCGATCTTCGATCGCGGCGATGTCGTCGTGCAGCAGGTCGAAGATTTCTTTTCCGTTAGTGGATGTCGTCGTACTCAATGTACTCAGTTGCTCCGGTAATTCGTGAACTGCAAATCGATGCCGAAATCCTGCTGCTTGACCATCGCGATGATCTCTTGCAGAGTGTCGCGATCCTTGCCGCTGATCCTTACCACATCCCCCTGAATCGATGCTTGAGCTTTTTTCTTGGAGTTCTTGACCAGCTTCACGATCTCACGCGCCTTTTCGATCGGAATCCCCTGCTGCAATGTGATTTTCTGCTTCACGGTGCTTCCGGCGGCGGGTTCGAGCGGGCCGTAGGTCAGGCCCTTGAGGGGCACGCCGCGCTTGACAAGCTTCTGCTGGAAGACGTCATTCACCGCCTTCATCTTGAACTCGTAGCGGGTGCTCACTTCTTTCATTGCCTGCTGGATGGCATTCGAAACTTCGGCCAAGTCGATTTTGCTGACGATATCGAAACTGTTATCGGGCATTGGATGTCACGTTAATGTGCAGAGCGGTACTCGCGCTCAAGATTCGGAATTGCACGGACGGCTCGCCGCCAATGTGTACCCATGAGAGTAACAGAAGAGCCATTATCTGCGAAGGCTTAGACTGCGTAGAGTGTGTTCGGAGAGTGTGAGGAGTGCATTGTCATCCCGAGCGAGCGAGGGATCTGCAGTTTGCGTCCAGATGCAGGCCCCTCGCTGTGCTCGGGATGACATCGTTAAGAGTCAAAAAGTGCGGTCGGTATTCTCCGGTGCGAGTCCGAAGAACCGGTAAAAGTTCCGCGCAGTTTGTGATCCGATTTGTTCCGCGGGCAAGCCGCGCAGATCGCCAATCTGTCGCGCTACCTCGGTGACGAAGGCCGGTTCGTTGCGTTGGCCGCGATGCGGAACTGGAGCGAGATAGGGCGAGTCGGTTTCGATCAACATGCGGTCGAGCGGAACCATTTGCGCCGCGTCGCGTATCGGCTGCGCCTTGGGAAAGGTGATGTTGCCCGCGAAAGAAATCATGAAACCCATGTCGAGCGCGCGGCGCGCGTGTTCGACGCTTCCGGTGAAGCAGTGCAGAATGCCGCCGAGTGCGGTCGGATTCCAAGGTTCGGCGATCCAGTGTTCGGCGATGATAGCCAGGCAGTCGTCCCATGCATTCTCGCTGTGGTCGGAGGGGCGGCAGTGAATGATAATCGGCAGGTTCGCCGCTTTTGCCAGTTCCATCTGCCGCCGGAAGACGGTTTTCTGTAGATCTCGGGGGGAATGGTCGTAAAAATAATCGAGGCCGATTTCTCCCCAGGCGATTACCTTGGGATGACGCGCCCATTCGAGCATTTTGGAATCGGCGGCTTCATTGGCAAGGCTGGCTTCATGCGGATGAATGCCTACGCTCGCCCAGATGCCCGGATATTCCGGCTTGCCGTCATATTTTTCTGCCAGACGAATTGCGCAGTCGGCGGTGTCGGGTCCCTCGCCGTTTCCGATGGCGAGATAGGCTTCGACGCCATTTTGTTTTGCGCGCGCCAGCACTTCTTCGCGATCGCTGTCATAGCGCTTGCCTTCGAGATGGGCGTGGGAATCGATGAACATGGTCGCCAGTCGTTGTTCGTCAGTCGTTGGCCAGATCGTGTGGGGACGGGCAAGCCCGCCCGTCCAGTCAGTCGTGCAAAGCTCGACAGCTATTTCAGCCGCGTGCCGACCGGTACGTCTTCCAGAAAACTGGCCAGCACCGGTTTCCCGCCTTCAGGAGAGGCGGCGACGATCATGCCGTTCGATTCAAGTCCGCGGAGTTTGCGGGGTGCGAGGTTGGCCACGATCACGACTTTGCGTCCAATCAGAGCTTCCGGCTCATAGGCTTCGGCGATTCCGGCTACAAGTTGGCGCACTTCGGTTCCGAGATCGACTTCGAGGCGTAAGAGTTTGTCGGCACCTTTTACGCGCTCGGCGGTTTTCACCTGGGCCACGCGCAGTTCTACTTTTGCGAAGTCGTCGATGCTGATTTTGCCATCGGGCATCGTGGCGGCTGGCCCGGGCGCAACCACTTCCGATTTAGCCGATGGCGCCGGCTGCCGAGCTTCGCTCGGCTGGAGGGGCGAGGCGCCCGTCCCGACGGCTGCACTCCCACCTCCGCTCCCGCTTGCACTTTGACCGGCGCTTTGTTCTTCCATTTTCTGCATCCTCTCGATTGCCGATTTGTCTGCTCGCGGAAACACGGCTTGTATCTCGCCCAACTTTGCGCCTAGCTGCAGTTGTCCCCACTGCAATTGCGTGAGATCGAATTTTTCGATGTTTCCCAGGCCCATCTGCGTCCAGATCCTTGCCGTTGCATCAGGGATCACAGGATGCGCCAGTGCCGTCACGATTCGCAGAGCCTCCGCGCTCGTGTAGAGGACCGTCGCGAGTCGCGCCCGGCTCTCTTCGTCCTTTTTTTCGTCCAGAGACCAGGGCGCATTTTCGACGATGTATCGATCCACGGCAGCGACGAGTGCCCATGCGGTTTCGAGGGCACGGGAGAACTGGTACTGGTCAAAGAAAGTCCCGAAATCGGCGATCGCCTTTTTTGCTGTATCGGCAATGACCTCATCCGCAGGGGTGCGCGCTGTGTGTGAAGGGTAGGGTATTTCTCCCTTGAAATAGCGCGTGATCATGGTCAGGGTGCGGCTGGCGAGGTTACCGAGGCCATTTGCGAGATCGGAGTTATAACGCTGCACGAGCGCGTCGAAACTAAACGATCCGTCCTGCCCGAACACAACTTCGCGCAGCAGGAAGTAGCGGAGGGCGTCGGTGCCAAGCACATCGACGATGGACTCGGCGCGCACGATATTGCCGCGCGACTTCGACATCTTGCTTTCTTCGAACAGCAACCATCCGTGCGCCGTGATGCCTTTCGGCAGCGGCAATCCGGCTGCCAGCAGAAACGCCGGCCAGTAGACGCAATGGAAGCGCACAATTTCCTTGCCGATCATGTGCACGTCGGCGGGCCAGTACTTGTCAAACTTGCTGGTGTCGGCCTGGCCGTAACCGAGCGCCGTAATGTAGTTCGCGAGCGCGTCGAGCCAGACGTAGACCACGTGCTTCGGATCGTCCGGGACAGGGACGCCCCAGGAAAATGTCGAACGGCTGACGGAAAGATCGCGCAGGCCGCCGCGCACAAATCCGAGCACTTCGTTGCGACGAGTCTCGGGGCGTATGAAATCTGGATGCCCGGTGTAGAGGCGGATGAGCTGGTCCTGAAAGGCCGACAGCTTGAAGTAATAGTTTTCTTCGTGGACGGTTTCGGTCGGGCGGCCGCAATCGGGGCAGAGCGCGCCGGGGCCGACGGCATCCACGTAGAGCTCGTCAGAAACGCAGTATTGGCCGGTGTAGGTGCCTTTATAGATGTAGCCGTTGTCGCGAATCTTGCGCCACAGCGCCTGGACGCCTTGTTTGTGGCGTTCCGAGGTAGTGCGGATGAAATCGTCGGGCGTCAAACCCATGCGCTTCCAGAGCGCACGGAATTGCGCGGAGACGTCGTCGGCAAACTGCTGCGGCGTTTTGCCCGCGGCTTGGGCGGCACGCTCGATCTTCTGCCCGTGCTCGTCGGTGCCGGTCAGGAACCAGGTGTCGTCTCCCAGCATGCGGTGGCGCCGCGCGATGGTGTCGCAGGCGATCGTCGTATAAGCGTGCCCGATGTGCGGACGCGCATTGACGTAATAGATCGGGGTCGTGATGTAAAACCTCTTGGGCATTTCTGTCCTTGGAGTTGAAATCTTACCTGAGCGGCCGAACAAGAGTGTTGAAAAACTCGGATTCGTATCAGCGCATCGCTTTAGCAATGCCACAAGCCTTCCGAAATCATCGTCCCTTCAGGGGCGGGCGTCGGAATCTTACCTTTTCAGCAGTCTGTGAACCCGCCACTCATTTAGGCTGCGGTCGTTGCATTGGATGTGATGTCGGAGGTTTCGATTCCGATGTGTTGCAGGTGGTGCACCATATGCGCGACGTAGTCATCGAAAATGAACTCAAGCGTCAGCGGCTCGGAGCCGGCAACGGTCAAGGTTTTTGACCACGCCGAATCGGGCACGGCCTCGGCGGCCGCCAGCAATTGCCGGTTGAGCGCCTGCCACACCTCGACCAATTCTTTCCAGTCGCGGCGCTGGTAAGCGTGCACAGCTACCCAGCCATTCTGGTCGTAGCCGGACATGGCTGGGCTGTTGTCCAATTGCCCGCGAACGATCCGTTGATGGTTGTTGGCGGCTGAATCGAGCAGGTGCCCGAGTTCTTCTTTGGGAGACCAGGTTGACGGCGTCGGCTTGCATTCAAGCTTTTCCTTCGCAAGCTTCTCTAGCCGGTCTGGAACGCGCTCTATAAGATGGCGCAACGAACTGAGCATTGGCATAAATCTCCTGACTTACTCAATAAGCCTGTCTCGACTCATCAATTCTTGTTGCCGCTGGCATAGGCTTGTACTGCTTCCTGAATCACCTGCTTCAGCGGTATGTGATGGGCCTCCGCCAGCGCGCGGCAATCTTCGTACTCGGGAGCGTAATTCGAAATGCTGCCATTCATGCTGGCAACTTTGATACGGACGCGTCCCCATGTCGTCTCGACACTCTCCCAACGGCGCGAGAGCGTCTCGCGTTGTTCTTCGCGGCGGCGTATGCCAAGGGTCGTGGTCTCAGCGAAGATCATCTTGGTTAAGCGGTCCGTGTCTTCCGTTCTTGCGAGCACGATGAGCAGCGCGCCGGGGCGGCCTTTCTTCATTTGCACGGGAACGCTGAATACGTCGAGCGCGCCTTCGCCGAGCAGGCGCTCCATGGTGTAGGCCAGCACTTGCGGGCTGAGGTCGTCCAGATTCGCTTCGAGCACGGTGATGGTTTCGTTGGATGCGCTCGGCGATGCGCTCGAAACCTGCGTCGTGGATTCGCCGATGGTTAGACGCAACAGGTTCGAATGGTCCGGGAATTCGCGGGTGCCGGCGCCGTATCCGGCCTTCTCGATCTTCATCGCGGGAAAGGAAGCGAAGCGGTGGCTGAGTGCCTTCACGATGGCTGCGCCGGTTGGCGTCACCAGTTCGACCTGAGGTCCCGAAGAATAGACCGGTGCGTCCTGAAGCAGCTTCAACGTGGCCGGTGCCGGAACAGGGAGGGTTCCGTGGGCGCATTTGACGGTTCCTCCGCCCACGTTTAGCGGAGAGCACACCCATTCTTCGATGGCTAGAGACTCCGCTCCCACTGCGGCGCAGACAATGTCTACGATGGCGTCGACGGCGCCGACTTCATGAAAGTGGACCTGGTCGATGGAAGTATTGTGAATCTCGGCCTCAGCCTCGCCCAACGCTTCGAAGATACGGATTGCGGTTCCCTTCGCGCCGTTGCTGATCGCTGCCGTTTCGATCAAGCGGCGAATTTCGTGCAGGCTGCGAGCGTGTTCGTGATGAGCGTGTTCGCGATGAGGTTGTGTGGTGACGGGGCTCGGCCCCGTCCCGGGCGGGGCAGAGCCCCGCTGCCACGCGGATTCTGCGCGATTGTCGGCGTCGGCATGATTCTGACTATGCCGCTTCCAGAAAACTTCCCGCGGCAAGTCTTTTTCGCCATTGGCGTAGACATCGACTTTGGTGGCTGATATTCCGCCTCGCACTACTCGCGAGATCTCCAACCTAGCACCGATATTGAGTGCTGCGACCGTGTCTTCCAGAAGCTTCGGAGACACTCCGGCATCGAGCAGCGCGCCCAGAAACATGTCGCCGCTGATGCCGGAAAAACAATCGAGGTAGGCTATGCGCATATGAAGAAGCAGTCGCTGGTTAGTAGTCGTTGGTTAAGAGTCGTTGGCGAGCCCGGCGGCTGAAGGCGCGGATGCTCCTGCATCGGCGGCATGCCTGAAGGCATGCCCTGCTACGAATCTCATCTACAGGCGCTCCGATTCCATGGGCCACGGACCGCTAGCGATCAGCGACGGAACATTCATCATAGGGAACCTCGCCAGGCCCCGTCAAACCCGCCGCTCGTCGAGAGTTTGTTAAAATCACTGTTCCTTCAATAAGTTAGAGGACATCTTTTGTATCGATATCTGGAACGCCGGCTGGTCGAGCATCTGCGCGATTTTCTGCGTCGCAGCTACAACCTTGAACTGCAAAGCATAGTGGTCGAGCAGCCTCCGAAAATTGAATTTGGCGAGTACGCGCTGCCGCTCGCTTTCGAACTCGCGCGCAAGCTCCGCAAACCGCCGCGCAAGATTGCTGAAGAGATCGTCGCCGGAGTCGGCAGGATTCCCGGAATTGAGAGATTCGAGGTGGCTGGTGGCGGCTACATCAACGTTCGCCTGAGCCGCGGCGAGCTGGCCAAAGGACTTGCCGCTGATCGTTCCCCCGCCGCGGATGTTCCGGTGGGTAAGGTGCTGGTTGAGCATTCGAGCATCAATCCCAACAAGGCAGCGCATATAGGGCACCTGCGCAATGCCATCCTTGGCGATACTTTCGTCCGGCTGCTGCGCTTCGCGGGCAGGGAAGTGGATGTCCAGAACTACATCGACAATACGGGCGTGCAGGTTGCCGACGTGGTGGTGGGATTCCTGCATATAGAGCAGAAGTCACGGGCTCAGATCGAAGCGCTCGCCGCCGCCCCGCGCTTTGATTTCGTCTGCTGGGATCTCTATGCGCGCGTCTCGCACTGGTATGAAGAGAACAAGTCGAACCTGCAGGCGCGAGCCGCGGTGCTGCGCCTGATCGAAGAAGGAAACAATGAGACGGCGGCGCTTGCCGACCTGATCTCAATCGCCGTCCTCAGGCGCCATCTCGAAACCATGGAGCGACTCGACATTGAGTATGACTTTCTGCCTCGCGAGAGCGAGATACTTCATCTTCACTTTTGGGATGCGGCGTTTACCAAGCTGAAGGAAGCGGGGGTGCTTGCTTACGAGAACTCCGGGAAGAACCAAGGGTGCTGGGTGATGCGGCGGGCGGGGACGTCCGCTGCCAAAAGCTTAACCCGACAGGACACGGAGGATGCTGGGGACGCCCAGATCGACGAAGAAAAGATCGACGCTGAAAAGATCACAGAGCAAGACCAGAAAGTTATCGTCCGCTCCAACGGCACCGTCGGATATGTCGGCAAAGATATTGCTTATCACATGTGGAAATTCGGGCTGCTGGGGCGCGATTTCGGCTATCGGAAGTTTTTTCGCTATCCGAATGAACATGACTGCTGGATTTCAACCACGGACGGCGAGAAAGAGCATCCGCACTTTGGCGATGTGGCGGAGATCTACAACGTCATCGATGCGCGGCAATCGGAGGCGCAGAATACGGTAATCGAAGCCTTGCGCGGACTTGGCCACGGCGAGGCTGCCGATCGCTACACGCATTTCTCGTACGAGATGGTTGCGCTTACGCCGCGCTGCGCTGCCGAACTTGGCTATACGCTGAGCGACGAAGATCAGTCGAGGTCGTGGATCGAGGTCTCGGGCCGCAAGGGCTTCGGTGTGAAAGCCGACGATTTGCTCGATGCCCTTATCGCGTCAGCCGGCCAAGAGGTCGATGCGCGCCATCCTGAGCTTAGTGACGTGGAGCGCGGTGGCATTGCCCGGCAAATCGCTATTGGGGCGCTGCGGTATTTCATGTTGAAGTTCACGAAGACGTCGGTCATCGCCTTCGATTTCAAAGAGGCCTTGAGTTTCGAGGGCGACACGGGGCCTTACGCGCAATATGCGGTGGTGCGGGCTTCGAACATTTTCCGCAAAGGCGGACTCGATCCCGAGAGCTTCTGTAGAGACGCGGCTGGCCGCGTCTTGCTCGCAACGAGCAATGCCGCTGCGGGCAGAAACGACGCGATCGTCGTCGCTACGGAGGATTTCGCCAAGTATCTCAACGGCGAATCCGGCAACGAGATCTGGGAACTCTGGCTGGCGGCGGCGAAAACTTCTTACATCGTGGCGCAGTGCATCGCGACTACGGAGCCTGCTTACCTAGCCAAGCATGCCTTTCAACTGGCGCAGCTTTTCAATGCTTTCTATCACCGCCATCCAATCCTCAGCGAGACGGACGAGGGGCGCAGAAAGTTTCTGCTGGCGACGGCGGCAGTGGTTCGCCGAGAACTGATTCGCGCTCTGGCGACCATGGGGATAACTGTTCCGCAGGTGATGTGATTGGTTTTAGTGGAGAGACGGGCGTCTCGCCCCTGCACCAGGGAATTGGCGGAATTGGCCACGAAATCTGTCGACGAATTTCGGGAACATGAGCTGATTTGACTCCAGCAGATTGGACTCCAACGCCGCCCGAAAATTGCCCGCAGGATGGTCACCACAGGCATCTAGATTGTTGCTAGCGCAGGGGATTGCCAGCATCTATAATTCCGAGCGGTCCAACAAACAGTATAAAATTTTTACGCTTCGTATCGTGATTGCGTGGCGCTGGACCGTATTAGGTGTCCAGAGTAATTTTGTAAACCACTGATACAAGGGCGTTTAGCCGCTTGGATAGGAACGATGAAATGGCATCAGCCGTGCATTAGCTAAGGTTGTATTTAGTTCAAGACTTTTGCCGCGATAGCGCATCAAAGTCGGACAAGCAATTTTGGGGCAAGGAGCCCTAACGCTTATGAATCGCATGAAATGGACCCTGGTGTTGGCCGCAACCTTGGCCGCATCGATCGGATGTACCACTAAGAACTATGTTCGCCAACAAACCACGCCACTGATCAATAAGACGAATGAACTCGACGACATGACGGCTAAGAATTCTAGGGATCTGAAGGATGTCGATCAGCGGGCTCAGGCTGGAATTCAAAACGTGCAGGCGCAGGCCGCAGCGGCTGATCAGAAGGCCCTGGCTGCCGGGGGTGAGGCAGATAAAGCGCAACTGGCTGCCAACACCGCATCGCAGCGCGTGGATACTTTAACCAACGCTGTGATCAACCTCGATAACTATCATCCGGTGGTCGAGACAGCCGTTCATTTCGGATTTAATCGCGACAACCTGACCAAGGAAGCCAAGGAAGCCATTGATCAGCTCGCCGCCAGCGTGGCTACCACCAAGGGATACATCATCACGGTAGAAGGTGCGACGGACTCGATCGGCAGCGCGGAGTATAACTACGATCTGAGCGAGCGCCGCGCCAACGCCGTGATTCAGTACCTGGCGGCGGAGAAGGACGTTCCGGCCTACAAGATTTATCTGATCGGGCTGGGCAAGGACAAGCCGGTCGATTCGAATAAGACGCCCGACGGCCGCGCCAAGAATCGCCGTGTGGATATCCGCCTGATGAGTAACACCGGCGATACGACTCCTACGCAGGCGCCGAAAGATAACTCCACGAGTCCGACGGCGAATGCAACTCCGCCGTCTATGTGAGTTGCCGTCTGTGAGTTCAATGTGAGTCAAACAGGTAAGTCAAAGTTTCCCTCCTCCCCGGAGGACTTGCCAAACTAGGCCGTCCCATTCCTGGGCGGCCTTTTTTTTGCCGGTCCTTGTCTCTGGAGATTCTGAGTCGCCTGTTGCTGCACACTAGAATCCGTGGTGGCTGACGAAAGCGAAGCCATGAGCGAAACAACCGGAGAACGAACCCGGGCGCAGGCGGTTCAGTAATGCTCCCAGGTGACAGACGAGTGTTCATCAGGCCGAGCCGGTCTGATGATCAGGTGCCCGTCTCCGGTGAACTGGTAAACGCGAGGAAGGTCCTGGCCGACGAGGCGCTCGCGCTTAACCGACCCCTGCACATGATGGGTCAACCGGTGCGTCGCTTCGTCCATATCGTAACTCCCGAAGGAAGCCTCGTATCCGTCTTGGACGTACTCGTTAGATTGAGCGGATCGAGCATTTGCCGACTTGGGGTACATGAGCTGCACTGACATGTGGCCGTCACGCGTGTAGATCAGCATGCCTTGCGGTTGAGGGATGGAAATCGGCTTGCCATCCGGTCTTGGCGCATCGATGTGCACCAGATGCCACGCTCCGACCAGCTTTTCCCCTGCTGAGTCGGGGCCTGCTTCTGGTTTCTCTGCAGATTGAGGCTTACTGAAACAAGCGATGGTCGTAAGAACGGCTAACGCGCCACAGTACAGAGGTTTCATTTCCAGTTTTCTCCTGCCGATTGGGCCTCATCGGCCCACCAACTGTTCGTGGAACTTCGGATAACGAGCCCCTTCGAGCTTGATCTTTGAGGAGGCGTCTTCGAGGGCGCGCACATCCTCTCGGGTCAGTTTAATTTGCAGCCCTCCAAGATTCTCTTCCAGCCGAGCCAGCTTCGTTGTGCCCGGGATCGGAACGATCCACTGTTTCTTCTGAAGGAGCCAGGCGAGTGCGATTTCGGCAGGAGTCGCCTCCTTCTTTTCCGCGAAGGAGGTCACCAAGTCAACCAAGGCCCGGTTCGCTTTGCGATTCTCCGCGCTGAACCTCGGCACGGTGTTGCGGAAATCCGTACTCTCGAACTTCGTATCTGCATCGATCTTGCCTGTGAGAAAGCCTTTGCCAAGCGGGCTAAAGGGAACGAAACCAATCCCAAGTTCCTCAAGGGTTGGCATGACCGTCTCTTCCGGCTCCCGCCAAAAAAGCGAGTACTCGCTCTGGAGCGCAGTGACGGGCTGAACTGCATGGGCGCGGCGAATGGTTTTCGCGGACGCTTCCGACAGTCCGAAATGCTTTACCTTGCCTTCCTGAATCAGGTCCTTCACAGCGCCCGCTACATCTTCAATTGCAACATTCAGGTCGACGCGATGCTGGTAGAAAGATCGATGGCATCGACCTTGAGCCGCTTGAGCGATCCCTCCGCAGCCTGTTTGATGTGCTCGGGCCGGCTGTTAGGAGAGCTCCACTTGCCGTTGTCGTCGGAGTTGGCTTCCCACCTGAACTTCGTTGCGATTACGACCTTCCCGCGAAACGGAGCAAGCGCCTCACCGACAAGTTCTTCGTTCAGCAGCGGGCCGTACACCTCGGCGGTATCGAAGAACGTGACACCGCGGTCCAACGGCGGCATGGAGGAGAGACGTCATCTCCTGCTTATCTTTGGGCGGCCCGTAGGACCAACTCATTCCCATGCACCCAAGCCCGATGGCCGATACTTCCAGTTCGCCATTTCCAAGCTTTCGTTTCTGCACGCCTTTCTCCTCTTATGTTATTGCCGATGGCATTGGCGATCGATGTCGCCGACGCGCACGCCCTGGTGAACAGCCGCAAATGATCATCAAAGCGATTAAAACAAGCACTCCCTTTGAGCCAGTGCTGTGCGTCAATCACCATCCTATTCCTTGGTGGCCGTGGTTCACACGATTTCTCCAGCCGGCCCTGGCGGTCATTGAAACTGTCTCGAGGAAACTGCCTCGAGCCTCTGCTGTAGAGATACAATAGGGAGGTGCGGATTCGATTCCTGATTGCTGGTTGGGCGCTGCTGACGGTCATTTCGCTAGCCCAGGATACTCCGGATAAACCCGCACCCGACAACGCTTCCGCGAACCCGTCATCCGCTGGTCGTTCCGCCGCAAACAGTTCATCCCCTGACAAATCAGCCGCGCAGAATGCCGATGGCGAGGAGAGCTCCAGCCACGAGACGAGAATCGATATCACTCCGCCCAAGGACGACAACAAGAGCCATCCCGCCAGCAAGGCGGCCGTCGAGGATCTCGAGCCCAGCGAGAAGCCGGACACTACCGGCGTCCAGGAATTCCATCCGTGGAATCCGATGAAGGCAGTCAAAGACGAAGAGGTCGGGGATTATTACTTCAAGCGCAAAAACTATAAAGCGGCGCTGGAGCGCTACAAGGAAGCTCTTTACTACAAAGACGGCGATGCCGTTGCCAGCTTCCGCATCGCAAAGTGTCAGGAAAAACTCGGTGACAAGGCGGAAGCGAAAAAATATTATGAGCAGTATTTGAGGATTCTGCCAGATGGGCCATACGCCCGGGAGGCGCGCGGTTCGCTCGATAAGATCGCCAAAGCGCAGTAGCCGCTCTCTGACGCTACTTCTCTACCCGCATAAATTCCCCTGTACTCGCGTTCACGGCCACTCGCAGCTTGGCGGTTTCGCGGTCCGCTCCGTAGATCACGTGCCACAACAGTTCGTTGGTCAGGTGATTCCAGTCGAGCACATATAAAACGGGCGTGTCAGGCTCCTTCTGCAGTAATTTTTCGCCGCCGTGCTCCTGGGCGATGGCAAAGGCCTTGTCCGTATCCGTTTTCAGAAACTGGACATTAAAAACCTGGGTGCTCGAATTCGTCGGACTGTAAGTGTCGTCGACGCCGTGAGAGATATCGCCGTTGGACCAGATGTAGGTTTTAGTCGAACGCAGCGACGGCGAGGCGAATCCTGCGCGCCACTCTCCGGCCTTGCCGTCATGGCCTTTGAAATCTGCCCCAGCGACCGACTCCGCGCGAAACGGCTGAGCGTCCTGTGCCCAACCGCGGGCAGCGATGTAGCATTTGTAGAACGCGCTGCTTCCAGTAATGGCCCCGGCAGCTTTCGGTTGGGGCGCTGCGGCGGGTGCGGGCTGATCGGGAGTGGAGGAACAGCCGGTCATCATCATGAGCCCGGCTGCTAGAATTCCAACTGCAACGGCTAGTTTTTTCATCATCATCATTATCATTATGAACGATTTCCTGACCAGGCTTTGAGTCGCAGTCATTATATGCGCGGGGATTGTAGGCGCGATCATTGTTTAGGCTGTCTTTATTTCGGCGGTCGCGGTTTTTGCGGTCACTGTTTGCGAGATCATTCTTTGCCTGATCATTGTTTGCCGGATCATTGTACTGAACCGATGCCATGATTTCCTATCTCGAACGTCTGCGCCGGGAAATCGAAGACGCAGTGGGTGATGCCGGCCCCAGCGACCTGGCTAGAGCTCCCGCAGGCAAGTGGAGTTCTGCGCAGATATTGGAGCATCTTTTTCTTACCTACCAGGGCACGAACCGAGGCTTGATAAAGTGCCTCGAACAAGGCAGTCCTTTGGCCACGCGTGCCACTCTCAAAGATCGCTTTGCCACTTTGCTGGTGGTGAATCTGGGATATATGCCTAGCGGCCGCAATGCCCCGGAGCGGGCAATGCCACGTGGAATGGGCCCGGACGAGGCGCAGCGAGCTATCGCTCCAGCGTTGCAGCAGATGGGCTCGTGCCTGGATGATTGCGAGCGGAGGTTCGGCAGCCGTAGGAAAATCATGGATCATCTCATTCTGGGCCCTCTAACGGCTGAGGAGTGGCGAAAATTTCACTGGGTGCACGGACGGCATCACGCGCGCCAGATTCGGGAGCGGATGGGAAAATCGTGAGCTTCCCGGATGGCCCGGCATTCCGAGAACCGCTCTTGGTTCAGGCTCAAACGTCCTGTAGAGACGAGGCTTGCCGCGTCTCGCTGCGAGCGGATCTGTAGAACAGAGCAAGAGGGCGCTGGGTCGAAAGGTTCGGAGTCTTCAGCGTCGACAAAGGGAAAAGTACAATTATGCCTGCGGTGACCGTCCCCATTCCGATGCCACCCAGCCCGGCCATATCCGCACAGCCCCCGACCTCAAGGCAGGCTAATCCGGCCGCACAGCCATCTGCCCCACCGAGCAACGCAGAGCAGCGATAAAACAGGCCCGCGCCTCCGCGCTCCATGGCTAGCCTTGGGCTACTGTTTGTTCTGGTCCTGTCCTTGACTCTGACCTTGACCCTGACCTTGGTTTTGGCTCTTGGCTTGATCCGGATTCTTGTCCTGCTGCTTGCTGCTGTCTTTGTCACTGCTTTCCGGGGCTATCCCAGCCTTGTGGGCTTGCTCCTGCATCGAGTCGTATTGTTGCCGGGCATCATCAAGCGCCTTCTGTTTGGCGTCGATATCCGCTTTGAATTTTGCGTCGTCGCTCTCCCACTGGGCCGGATTCCGCAGACGACCGGTCGGGTCGCTATACATCTCGGCGGCGCGGAGACGATATTCGCGCTGCGCGAGGTCGAGTTCGTGGTTCAGCGTATCGACCTTCGCTTTCTGCTCATCTATCTTCTTGTTCCATTCGGCGGCCGTTTTCTGGCGCTCTGCGGCAGGATCGAACGCAGGGGCCGCGGATTTTGCGTCGCTGTCGGGTGCCGGTCCGACTACGCTCAGGCCCGCACCGGTCGGAAGATTATCGTTATCGAACTGCCGGCTGGCGGGAACGATCTCGGCTTTGGTGTCTTTGTTCTTGCGAACCTCCCGCGCGTAATCTCCCAGGGACTGAGCGGAGGCGATGCCGACAGCCAAAAAGAGCAGCATGGCGATGGCTATGATTTTCTTGTTCTTCATATGATCATCCTTTCGCAGATCGCGACCAGCGCGGCCTGCCGTGGTTAAGGTTAGGAAGCTAAGAACTTGCGTTTGCCACTCGAGCGTCTCCCAGGAAACTTCCAATCGTCCGGTCCAGTTGCGCTGCCTCACCGGCTATGCTTTCGGCAAGCCTGCGCCCCAGTGGTGTGTCTGAGATGGACGCCAACTGGTGCGCGTTTTCTGCGATTGTGTTCAGGGAACTACGCACTCCGAAGGCGAGTTCCGCGGACATTTCCCGGTCCATCTTCTGATCGCGCCGTACACGCTCAATGTCTGTTTTATCGGTGAGCACCAGACTCGTACCCATGAGACTGGCGTCCTCGGTCAAAACGGGTGCGGCGTTGACTTCGAGGATCAGATTTTCTCCGTCGCGTGAAACGTAGTTCAGCAGCAGCCCTCGAACAGCCCCCTTCCCCGTCAGCGCCGGGGCCAGGGCTTGCTCGACGCTGGTATCCGTGCCGGAACCGTCTTCCAGAGGATGCAGCGCGGCCGCGCGCAGCAGATCGCTCGAATGCAGGCCGGCGGGCGAGGCAAATCCGAGGAGTTGCCGCGCTGCTGGATTTGCCTGCCGCACCAGGCCACTGGTATTCAAGAACAGAACTCCACAGGAGAGGTTCGAAAGTATGGTCGAGCTGAGCGAATCGGAGGCCTTGGCCTTTCTGCGTTCCGACAGGTGCTGGGCGGCCAGTTCGTGCTTCTGTTGTTTCAGCTGCTGAATCACCGCGTGATAGGCGTGCACCGGCAATCCTTCAGTCGCTAACGGAGCGTAATTCACGGCTTCCGCTTCAGACGCAAGGTTCTTTCGCAGGCGTCGAATCACGAACATTCCGAACAGGAACGCCGCGCTGGCGGTAAACAAAAGCAGTACCATGCGCAGCACCATAGGATTCATGAGCAGATTCACAGCGCCCCCCAATACCAATGCAGGACCCGGTTTCCGAACAGGAACGACAACAGCCCCATGGCGCCGAGAAAGACTCCAAAAGGCATCTCGTAATAGCGCAGTGCCAGTCGTGCCGATTGCCAGGCACGCCGGCGGGCCTGAGGCGGAGGGGTGCCGCGCCCCTCGATCCTTCGAACGCGCTTCACCCAGATGGCGAGAACTGTGCTCAGTCCAAAGAGCGATCCGGCAAGCGACGCCGCAAAGATGGTCAAGACCGTGAGCTTGGTTCCGAGGAACGCCCCGATCATCGCCATCAGCTTGACGTCTCCGAAACCCATGCCTTCGACGCCGCGCGCTCGCAAGTAAATCGCCGCGGCGCCGTAGAGAAACGATGCCCCGACCGCCGCTCCGAGCAGCGAGTCGGAGAGCGACCACAGGCGCCACGAGATTTCGCCATTCGTCACCATTGCCGATCTCATGGCCGTCGATACCAGGCCGGGGATAATTCGCGATGCGAGGTCGTTCACCGGCACGATCAGGCTGAACCCGATTCCCAGCACGAGGCCGGACAAGGTCATGGCGTCGGGAAGAAGCCTGGTTTCCGCATCGGTGAAGACCAATCCCAGAAGCAGGAAGCCGAGCATGGCACACTTCAAGGCAGCCAGGGTCAAACCGAAATGGGCGTAACATCCCAGAAACAGCAAGCCGGTGAGTATTTCGACCACCATGTAGCGCGGCGATATGGGCTGCTGGCAATCGCGGCATTTGCCCCCAAGAATCAGCCAGCTCAGAACGGGGATATTGTGGTAGAGCGGAATCATCTTCCCGCAGTGCGGGCAGGCTGAGCGCGGCCGTACCACCGACTGACCCCGGGGCAAGCGGTAAATACACACATTCAGGAAACTGCCAAAGAGCAGGCCATAGGCGAAGATCGCAACTGCGATAAAAGGTTCCACGTAAGCTAAGTGCCCACTAGGCTTGGACTTGGATGATTATAAGCTGCGGCTGGCGGGGCCTTCTAAGTACGAAGGTCACTGTACCGGTGGCGACCGCAACTCATTGTGATTAAAAGAAAAGACTTAGGCCACACGGCTCATGGCACGCTGCTGGGGCAAGAAGATGAAAAATACCGTTCCTGTAGCTTCTCCGCCGGTCCGGCTTCGCACCCGAATCGAACCACCGTGTTTTTCGACAATTCCGCGCGACACCCACAATCCAAGCCCGGTGCCGGCGTCCCTTTTTGTGGTGTAAAACGCTTCAAAGATCTGGCGAAGTTGGCTTCGGGGGATTCCGCTGCCACTATCCGCCACGGTGATGCGGACTCCCTCCCGGCCGCTCTGCCAGTCGCGTCCCTTGGCCACACGGACGTGGAGCGAACCCTGCTCCTTCATAGCATCCACGGCGTTCACCACCAGATTAGCCAGCAACTGGCGCAACTCACCGGAATGGCCGCTGATCTGGCAATCATCACGGTAGCGACGGGTCACGCGAATTTTTCGGCCTTCCAGTTTGCGAGAGTATAACTGCAGAATCTCGTCCATGATGGCGGCCGGATCCATCCAACCTGATGCGTTGGCATCGCGAACAAACCCCAGAGTTTGTTGCGCCAATTGCGCTACCCGGCCGACCTCGCGCTCTGCCTGTTTCAGATACTCAGCGGCGTGGCTGGAATCATGGCGCGCCAGATAAAGGAGGTTGATCACGGCCTCCAGCGGATTGTTGATTTCGTGCGCAATCGAAGCGGCGAGACGTCCGGTGGTAGCGAGCTTTTCACTGCGACGTATGGCTTCTTCAGACTGTTTCTCGGCAGAGATGTCACGCGCGATGGTGGACGCTCCCACGATTTCGCCGCGGACGTTGCGCAGCGATGACGCCGACAAGAGCACAGGACAGTGGGTGCCATCCTTCCGCATGCGCTCCGTGCGATACGGAGCTACGTGGCCGCCGCTGTTCAGTATCCGGCCGTTCGCTTCCAATTCTTCGAGGCGTTCCGGCGGAGTCAGCCGTCTTATCGGCGAGCCGACCGCCTCCTCGGCGCTATAGCCATAGAGAAGTTCGGCGGCGCGATTCCAGCTGGTGATCGTGCCGTCAGGACGAGAACTGTAAATGGCATCGCAGGAATATTCAACAATTGCGGCCATTTCGCGGGTGCTGCGGTCGGCACGCAACTCCGCCAATGTTTTCTGCCGCGCCATGCTTCCAGCAAACACGGAAATGGCCAGGAAGGCTGTGAGCCGCTCTATGTCGGTGGCGCGGGCCACGCTGAAACTGTAGTAGGGAGCAAGCGCGAAGAAGTCCAGGCAAGCGGCCGAAACCAGTGAGCAAAAAAGCGCTGGGCCAAAGCCCAAGAAACGCGCAGTGAAGAGCACCGCCGCCAACAGGAGTAGAAAAAGATGGCGGTGCAGCGCGGGTGTAAGAGTCCAGAAGCTGAGCGCCATCCACACGGCGAGCGCGGCGCCAGCGTATTGGATAGGCGTTGCATGCCGATGACGTGCGATCCAACTTTTCAAATCGAATTTAATGACCGACATTTTTCAATAACGTGTCCATCGCAACCGGCGGAATGACCCGGTCGGTTCGCTGACTGATGGCGAGAGGGCTTTCGAGGTCCTGGGAAAACTTTAGCAGTAGCGCGAGCGCGAGGCAACTGCACCCAGGGTTACATTCTTAAAGGGCTTGATACGCTGTGGCACAACTTGAGGTAGCGTCCACTTTGGCATATTGCCTTCGCAGTACCGCCGGCATCCCTGCGGGCTGTCCCGAGGGCATCCATCGCCCTCGGCTG
>Ga0302324_100004209_pt1 | contig 31989 bp, 31 predicted proteins | sample Palsa_T0_1_FD_201949 | JGI IMG/M metagenome (GOLD analysis project Ga0302324, IMG submission 201949) | Peat permafrost microbial communities from Stordalen Mire near Abisko, Sweden - Palsa_T0_1 | ecosystem: Environmental > Terrestrial > Soil > Palsa > Peat permafrost | place: Sweden: Abisko... | reverse complement strand
TGGGACGGCGCGCCGCCTTCGCAGAGGCGAAGCTGACCGATGCCGGCGGCCGACTGCACGCATCTGCAACGTCGACGTTACTCATCTTCGAGCGCCCGGCGTGACCCGCGGCCGCCGTGCGCGCGTGGCGCAATAGAAGCGGCAGTGGAAACGCGCAAGCCTCAGCGTTCTTTGCGGAATACGTAGACGAAGCGGTCGGTCTTCCCGAGCGCCGGCGGCTTATAGGAGATCTGGGTGCGATCGTCGGAGGGATCGCGCAGAAAATCACCGTGGGCTACGAGCTTGAATCCGTGTGATTCAATGTCGTGGCGCGCATAAACGTCATCGATTCGATGCAGGGAGTCTGCATCTGCCGATCCGGTCCCGGCCTTTGCGGAATGATCCACGACCAGAAGTACGCCGCCCGGCTTGAGGGCCGCTGCAATCTCATCGAGAACGTGTTTCGCATCGGTCTTGGGCGGGCCGTCCGTGAGCTCTTTCCAGTACAAATCGTGGTAGACCTTGATGAGGAGCGCAGCATCGAAGGTCGCGGTTCCCAACTGCATGCTGCTCAAGTCCACGACCCGATGCGTGACGTTGGGCAGTCGGTTGTCAGCCAAGCGCTGCTTCCAAGTGGGATCGTAGCCGTCAAAGCCTGCGTTGTTGATCAGCAGGACTTCACCTTTGGGACCGACGAGGTAGCTTAAGAGCTCGCTGTAGTAACCGTTGCCGCCCAGGACGTCGACGACGCGCATTCCCGGGCCGATGCCCGTTAGGCGCAGGACCCGTGCGGGATTGTCCTTCGGGTCGCGCTCGATGTCGGCGGCGCTCCTGCCCGGATGGTTGACCGCTGCATCGTAGCGATCCGCGGCCGCGGCTGCGTTGCCAAGCAACAGCGTCGCGATGAAGGTCAGGATGCCCGCAGGGATGAACGCACGTGTGCCGGTCATGCTCTTTGCCCCTTGCGTTGTTCTGTCATGGTCACGCGCTTGTCTTCTTTGAGTCTAGCATCGGCGCCTTTACCGGCGAATCGAAGCTCGGTAGGACGCCAACCTGGTGCGACAACCCGTGCTCAACACGCGCCCCTCAGCGCGTGACGCGGAGCGAACGAGAGACCCCGGCGCCAGCTCAAGCTTTGACTTGGCTAGGACTCTCTGCCTCAGGGCAGATTCTGAAATCCGAAGCGCGCAAAAACGGCGCGTCCTTCCGGGCCCTTCATGTAACCGACGAAACGGCCCGCGCCCGCCTTGGCGGTCGCCACGAGCGCCACCGGATAAGTGATGGGCGCATGCGAATCCTCGGGAAAGGTGTCGACGATGCGCACGCGCTTTTCGACCATGGCGTCGGTTTCGTAGACGATACCGAGCGGTGTCTCGCCGCGCGCCACGAAGGCGAGTGCGGAGCGCACATCCTCCGCCGGCACGATGTGCGAGGACACCTCACTCCAGACACCTAGATTTGTGAGCGCGGCGCGCGCATAGCGGCCCACTGGTACGGAGCCCGGATCTCCGGTCGCGAGGCGTTCCTTGCCGAGGGCGGCGGCGAGTGCGAAATGCGGTGCGATTTTGAGCTTGATGTCGCTCGTGGCCGGCGCGATGAGCACGAGGCGATTCATGACGATGTCGTGGCGGGTTTTAGGATCGATGAGCTTGCGCGTCTGCAAATAGTCCATCCAGTCTTCGTCCGCGGACACGAACACATCGGCGCGCGTTCCCGCTTCGATCTGGCGTGCAAGCACGGAGCTTGCAGCGAATGAGAAACTTACATGCTGCCCAGTCTGTGCGCTGTACGCAGTACCGATATCCTGCAGCACATTGGTCAGTGACGCCGCTCCAAACACGACGAGCTCCGCGGGCGGCACATCCGCCGCGCGACTCGGCATGGCGACGGCGACCAGCAAGCAGACCAGGAGCGAACGTAGGAAGCGCGACATAGGACGACTCTACGTTATATCAATGTGTGCCTAACGATAGGCATCCGGCCGGGAATAAGCAACGCGAGGTCCGGGTGGGCGGCGCCGTCTGTGCGGCGGGCAATTCAGGCGCGAAAGCCGTGGTTTGCCGGCCGCGCGGCGCGGGTTGTTCTTCACAAGATCGGGATCGCGGTAACATAGCGCATGATCGAGAAGCCCCGGATCGACATTCGCCTGCGCATCGATTTTGGTCCCAGCGCTTCCATAGGCCCAGGCAAGATTGCGCTTCTTGAGCACATCGATCGCGTGGGTTCGCTTTCGCAGGCGGCGCGCGAACTTGGCTTGAGCTACCGCCGCGCCTGGCTGCTTCTCGACGACCTAAACCATTCATTCGCCGAGCCGGTGGCGAGTGCCAGCATAGGCGGCGTGGGCGGCGGCGGGGTGCAGTTGACCGCCTTTGCCAAAGATCTCATTAAAGCGTACCGGGATGTTGAGCAGGGTGCGCTGCATGAGACTCGCAGGCGTTTCACTTCGCTGATCAAGGACGTTGATGCGAAGAAGGGCCTGAAATCAAGGCTGCGCCGGCTCCTCAGCCGCCGGACTCCAAAGTCACGCAGGGCCGCTGCTGCACGCTCTCGTTCGGCTCTTTGAGCCCCATTGCCGTCTTCCGTGAGTTCATATCTATTAGTTCACGGCGCATGGCATGGAGGCTGGTGCTGGCATAAGGTGCTGGCGCGCTTAAGGGCAGCCGGCAAGAGCGCGGCGGCGCCGGATCTGCCGAGCCTCGGCCGCGACCGCACGCCCGTCGCAGAGATCACGCTGCAAAGATGGACGGACAGCGTCTGCGAGCACTTGGATGCAGAAGATGAGCCTGTCATTCTGGTCGGCCACAGCCGCGCCGGCGCCGTGATCAGTCAGGCGGCGGAGGAGCGCCCGCAAAAAGTACGCACGCTCGTATACCTCGCCGCATACCTTCTGGCCGATGGTGAGTCGGTGTCACAGACGGCGCTCAAGGATGAACGCTCGCTGGTAGCTCCCAACATGCTCCTGGCGCCGGATCGCAAGAGCAGCACCCTGCGGGACACGGTGATCAAAGACGCACTTTATGGGGAGTGTGCTGAGGAGGATGTGATCCTTGCGCAATCGCTCCTTGCACCGGAGGCGATTGCGCCCCTGACGACTCCGATTCATACGAGCGCCGCCAAATACGGGCGCGTGCCCCGGGTTTACATCGAGTGTCGTCGCGATCGCGCGGTCTCACTGTCGGAACAGCGCCGCATGGCAAGTGCTCAACCCTGCCGGCAGATCATCTCCATGGATACCGACCACTCGCCGTTCTTCTCAGCTCCGGATGAGCTGACGGCGCATCTATTGTCGCTGCAGTCGTAACGAGGTCGCAACGATGTTTGGTACTCATGACATCGCATTGTTCATTGCCGCGGGACTGCTTCTCAACATCACGCCCGGTGCGGATTTTCTATTCATCCTGGGGAGGAGCGCAGCGGGAGGCTTTGCAGCAGGAGTCAGGGCGGCGCTCGGCGTGGGAGCGGGTTGCTTCGTGCACATGGCCGCCGCCGCGCTCGGGCTCTCCGCCTTGTTGGCCGCATCTGCGGCCGCGTTCACCGCGGTGAAGTGGATCGGCGCCGCTTATCTTGTGTACTTGGGCGTCACGCTCCTGAGCAAGCGCGGCGGACTTACCGCGGACTTAAGCGCACGACGCGAAGTGACTTCAATGCGCCGGGTCTTCTGGCAGGGATTCTTGACCAATGTATTGAACCCCAAGGTCGCACTGTTCTTCCTTGCCTTCGTACCGCAGTTCATCGATGCGGGCAGCACGACGAAGATCCAGGCTTTCCTTCTGCTTGGGGTGATATTCAACATCAACGGTACCGCCTGGAACGTATTCGTCGCATGGTCCGCTTCCGCGCTCGCGCCGCGTCTTGACGTGACGGCGCGCGTCGGCCGTTGGGTGAATCGCTGCCTGGGTGCATTGTTCCTCGCGCTCGGCGTGAAGCTCGCCTTCTCGCGCCTTGACTGATCCAGTGTCGTCTTTCCCGGTATGAGCGCACAAGGCGAAGCCCTGACCCCGGATTCGGCGCAGCGCGCGCGCCTCGCCTTGTTCGGTTTCATCATCACTTTCATCGTAGCTCGCACAGTGGTGCTTCTGATCATGTCGCACCGAATGCCGAATCTGTATTTCTTCCTGCGCGGCACACACGTCCATCATTTGAACTACGGCATATTTCTGCTGGCCGGGGTGAGCGCCTATCTTCTCTTCGGCACGCCGAGCGGCAGGAACCTACGCTTGGCCGCGCTCGGCTATGGCATCGCCATGGCTTTGACTTTCGATGAATTTGGAATGTGGCTGCATCTGGGAGGCAGCTATTGGCAACGGGCGAGTGTGGATGCAATCGTCGTCGTGGCTGCACTCCTCAGCCTCATTGGATTCGCATCAGCGATACGCACCTTTGAATCGCGCCACGTAAAGGCCGCAATCGCCCTACTCATCGCCCTGATAGCCTTCGCAGTGGTGCTCTACGACGCGTCGCTGCGGATCGGCAGGGTGGAGGGTCCGCGGCTGGAGGCGCTTGAGCTGTCGTCGTCCCCATGACCCTGCCGCGCAGAGACCAAGCACCTGCTCTGCCCGCAACTTGGTCGCTAAGGTCTCGCCAAATGCGTGCCAGTCCAAGCAGCCGGGAAACTGCTACCCGCGCATGCAGGTTGCGAGACTAAGCCGGGGAAACAGGCGGCAGCGCGGCGGCGGCCAGTGATCGAAGGATAAGCGTCAGTCATCCATCAGGAAGCTGCGCAGCTGCTCGCTGCGGCTTGGATGACGCAGCTTGCGCAGCGCTTTCGCTTCAATCTGCCGGATACGCTCGCGTGTGACATCAAACTGCTTGCCGACTTCCTCAAGGGTGTGGTCGGTATTCATGTCGATGCCGAAGCGCATGCGCAGGACCTTCGCCTCGCGCGGCGTGAGCTGGGCCAGCACCGCATGAGTGGTCTCACGCAGACTCTCCACCGTCGCCTGATCAATGGGCGAGGAGACTGAAGTGTCCTCGATGAAGTCCCCCAGGTGCGAATCCTCATCATCGCCGATGGGTGTCTCCATCGAGATGGGTTCCTTGGCGATCTTCAGGACCTTGCGCACTTTGTCCTCGGGCATCTCCATGCGCACGGCGAGTTCTTCGGGCGTCGGCTCGCGTCCCATTTCCTGCAGCATCTGGCGCGAGATGCGATTCAACTTATTGATCGTCTCGATCATGTGCACCGGGATACGGATGGTGCGCGCCTGGTCGGCGATCGAGCGGGTGATGGCCTGGCGGATCCACCACGTCGCATAGGTTGAGAATTTGTAGCCGCGGCGGTACTCGAACTTGTCGACCGCCTTCATGAGGCCGATGTTGCCTTCCTGGATCAGGTCGAGGAACTGCAGGCCGCGGTTCGTGTACTTCTTCGCGATGGAAATAACGAGGCGCAGATTGGCCTCGACCATTTCTTTCTTGGCACGGCGCGCCTTGGCCTCGCCGATCGATACCTCGCGGTTGACTTCCTTGATGTCGTTGACCGTCAGGTGGTACAGGCTCTCGAGGCCCTGCAGCTTTTTCTGGCGGCGCTCGATCTCGTCCTTGAACTTGCCGAGGGCCGAGGAATACTTCTTCCCGCCCTTCATGTGCTTCAAGAGCCAGCGGGAGCTCGTCTCGTTCTTCGGGAACGTCGAGATGAAATCCTTGCGCGGCATGCCGGCATCGCGCACGGAAATGACCATGATCTCTTTCTCGAGCTGCCGCACCTCGGTGACATGTGCGCGCAGATTGAGAATCAGCGCATCAAACATGCGCGGCGAGAGCTTGAGCTCCATGAATTCGGCCGCAAGCTTCTTGCGCAGCTTGAAAGTCTTCGGTTCGCGCGCGCCGTGCTTGCTGATGGCGCTCAGTGTGTGCACCTGCAAGCGAGCAATTGAGGCAAAGCGGCGCGCCGCTTCCTCCGGATCGGGACCCGTGTCGACCGCTTCCTCGGCATCGTCGCCGTCTTCGGCTTCCTCTTCGCGCTCGGACTCGGCTTCCGCTTCGACAATCTCGAGTTTGGTCGGATTCTGCGGCTGCGCGATGACGTCCGGCGCATTGGGGTCGATGAAGCCGACGATGACGTCGACCAGACGCGCCTGGCCCAATTTCACCGGTTCATAGGCGCGCAGCAGGAAATCGTGCGTCGCCGGATACATGGAAAGAGCGCTGCGTACCGCCTCGAGGCCTTCCTCGATGCGCTTGGCGATGCGAATCTCGCCTTCGCGCGTCAGGAGCTCAACCGTGCCCATCTCGCGCATGTACATGCGCACGGGATCCGTCGTGCGGCCAAGTTCAGCGTCAAGCGCCGCCAGCGCGGCGGCCGCCTCTTCAATCGCCTCTTCATCCGCCGGGGCCGAGGGCTCCGCGGCGAGCAACGCCTCCGTGTCCGGTGCCTTCTCGTACACCGGAATGCCCATGTCGTTAATCGTGTTGACGATATCCTCGATCTGCTCGGGATCGACGATTTCAGAGGGCAGGTGGTCGTTGACCTGAGCGTAGGTCAGGTAGCCTTGTTCCTTGCCGCGCGCAATCAGAAGCTTCAGCTGCGACTGCCGCTCCTCGGGCATCACCGGAACGCGGCGCTCGATGCCGAGCATCTTCTTCTCTACCGGTGCCTTAACACCGCCCTTTGCCGCGGCAGTCTTGGCGTCGACTTTGATTTCGGCGCTCTTGGCACGCTCGAGCGGCGCATGTGCATCCGGCTTTTTGAGAGCGGCAGCTTTAGTGCGCTCCTTTTCGCGGATGGGCGCTTGCTTCTTCGGCGCGACGGCTTTGACGGCTTTGCGCTCGATGGGAGCGCGTTTTTTGCTGGCAGTTTGGGTCTTTTGCTTGCGTGTCATGATCGATCAAACGAACTCAACGGTATTCCCCTATGTGTGTGCCGTGATGAGGCGGTACAAGGGGCGCCAAAGCAAAGCCCGCAATTGTATTTGACGGCAAGACCCCTGCCAACTGCGACAGCTAGCCAGATGCCTTTCCGGCGGGCCGGTTAGTCGTAAGTCTCTGAAATTCCTTTAGTTCTAACTCATCGAGAGTTGCGCCCCTGCTTTTAAGCTCAAGCTCTTGCAGGCGCTGGGAGTCGGCGAGTTCAGCGAGCTTGACGAGCGCGGCGCGCAATTCTGCACCAGCGGCGGCCACATTGGTAATGACATCCTCCTTCTTGAGAAGTTTCTCCAGTGACTCGCGCTCTGGCTTATCGGCCCAGCGCTCGATGACTTGAGCGGAGACCTGCGCGGGCGTGCGCTTCAAGTCGTCGATGAGTTCGCGCAGCAATTCGATGCCGGGTTCATGCAGCCGATCAAGATCCGCACGCTCCTGGGCAGTGACGCGCGCGGCAGTCGCCGGAAACTGCAACAGCTGCACAACCGCCTGGCGCACGAGGCTGCCGCGTCCGGCGCTGATGCCTGCACGCGCTGCAGCTCGCGGCGGCGCCGCGGGCTCTCGGGCGCGGCCGGCCTGGCCCCACAGCTCCTGCAGCCGCTCGGAAGAGAGCTTGATGGTTGCAGCGATCCGCTCGAGCACGAGTTCCCGATACAGGCCGTGGGCAAGCTTGGCGACCAGCGGGCGCGCGGCTTCGGCAAAGCGTGCGCGGCCATCCGCATGCGACAGATCGATGTCCGTGCTGACCTCGCGCACGAGGTACTCCGAGAGTGGCAGCGCCGAGGCCAGGCGTTTTTCAAAGCCCTCGCGCCCCTCCGCACCGACCAGAGTATCCGGGTCATGTCCCTCGGGCAGAAAAAGAAAACGAATCTCACGGCCCTCGCGCGCCTCGGGCAAGGTGTTCTGCAGGGCGCGCCAGGCGGCGGCGCGGCCGGCGCGGTCACCGTCGAATGCGAAGACGACCTCGCTGACGAGCCGAAAGATGCGCTTCAGATGCTCCGCCGTGGTCGCCGTGCCGAGGGTTGCGACAGCATACGGAATGCCCGCCTGGTGCAGGCGCACGACATCCATGTAGCCCTCGACGACGAGCAGGCGTTTCAAGGCAACGCGGCTTTGGCGCGCCTCGTATAGACCATAAAGCTCCCGGCCCTTGTGAAAGAGAGTGGTCTCCGGGGAGTTCAGATATTTGGGCTCGCCTTGATCAATGATCCGTCCGCCGAAGGCGATGGCGCGACCGCGCGCGTCGCGGATCGGGAACATGATGCGATCGCGAAAACGGTCGTAGTGCCGTTCGCCGTCGCGGATCTGAGCGCCGTCGCGCTCAATGATGAGGCCCAAGTCCGACAACTGCTGCCGCGCGCCGTCGCTGCCACCGAAGCGCCGTAGGACATCGTTCCAGGAATCGCGCGCATAGCCGATTGCAAATTGGGCAATGGTGGGTGCTTCCAGAGCGCGCGCGCTCAAATATTGGCGCGCGCGCGCATCGCGCGTGAGCGCTTCGCTGTAATAGCCGACGACGCGCCCCATGAGCGCATAGAGATCATCATCTGCGCGGCGCGGCGCACTGCCGGCGGCGGCGGCTTCATGCGGTACTTCAAGACCCAGGCGTTCGGCGAGCTCCTCGATAGCCTCCGGAAACGTGAGGCGGTCGTAGGCCATCAGAAATCCGAGCGCAGTGCCGTGCGCGGCGCAGCCAAAGCAGTGATAGAACTGCTTATCCGGGCTCACCCAGAAGGACGGAGTCTTTTCGGTGTGGAAAGGACAGCAGGCCTTGTATTCGCGGCCGGCCTTTTTGAGCGGCACGCGCAGGCCGATGATTTCCACGATGTCGGCGCGGGCAATGAGCTCGTCGATGAAGCTTTGCGGGATGCGGCTCATAAGGACCGCGTGAGGGCGTTGTTCTGCCCTAGCCGAGCTTCTGTTTGATTCGCGCGCTGACCGCGCCCATGTCGGCCCGGCCGGCAAGCTCGCTCTTCAACGCTCCCATGACCTTGCCCATGTCTTTGATCGAGGCGGCGCCGGTCTTCGCAATGGCCGCGCTGATGAGCGCTTCGATTTCAGCGCTCGTGAGTTGAGTGGGCAGATACTCCTGCAAGAGCGCAATCTCTGCCTGCTCCTTGGCGACGAGATCAGCTCGTCCCCCCGTCTCAAACTGCGCGATCGATTCCTTGCGCTGCTTGACCATCTTGTCGATCACGGCGAGCACCTGGCTGTCGTCCAACATGACGCGCTCGTCCACCTCGCGCTGCTTGATGCCCGCCAGGATCATGCGCACGGTGCCGAGGCGCTCCTTTTGCGCCGCGCGCATCGCGCTCTTCATGTCCTCGGTGATACGCTCCTTCAGCGACATGGGCGTCGAGGGAAGGCCATCAACGGGCGGGGCGAACGACGTCCCTGGAAATGCGCTTCATGTGGCGCTTGATGGCGGCGGCTTTCTTTCTCTTCCGCTCTTGCGTGGGCTTTTCGTAAAATTCGCGCCGCCGCAGCTCGGTGAGAATGCCGGCTTTCTCGCAAGCACGCTTGAAACGGCGCAGGGCGGCATCGAAATATTCATTCTCGCGGATACGGACGCTGGGCATCGAAATCCTAATCTATTGATTTAACTGAAATTTCAATACGGCCTGTGCCGCATTCGGGCGGCGATTCTAATGAGCCCCGTCGCAAAAGGCAAAGCGTCTTGCAATAAGGCTCGTGCCATATTGGGGCAACCGGCACTGATGGGCCCAAGAGCCGGAAGCAAAAGCGTCTTGCAACGGGTGGTTGTGTTCCATGCGTGTTCTCGCAATTGAGTCGTCCTGTGATGAAAGTGCGGCGGCGATCTACGATGACACGCAGGGGCTGCTCGCGCATGAGCTCTTCAGTCAGGTGGAGCTGCACAGGATCTTCGGCGGAGTAGTGCCGGAGCTCGCCTCGCGCGACCACGTGCGCCGCTTGCTGCCGCTCGTGAAGAGTGCGCTCGCCCGCGCAGCGACCGATCCCCGGGAACTTTCAGGCGTCGTGTACACGGCCGGGCCGGGCCTGATCGGTGCCCTCCTGACGGGCGCTGCGCTGGGACGCAGTCTCGCCTATGGATGGGGGATCCCGGCTCTGGGTGTGCATCACCTCGAGGCTCATTTGCTGGCGCCGCTTCTTGAGCCGGAAGCCCCGCCGTTTCCTCATGTTGCGCTCTTGGTATCCGGCGGGCACACCATGCTCATCGAAGTCCGCGCCGTCGGCAGTTACGGCATTCTCGGCCAGACGCGTGACGACGCCGCGGGCGAGGCGTTCGACAAGACGGCGAAGCTCTTGGGTCTGCCGTATCCGGGTGGCCCGGAGCTTGCGCAGCTCGCCGAACGCGGCAGGCCCGGAGTCTTCACTTTTCCGCGGCCGATGCTCGACCGGGCTGGGCTCGAGTTCAGTTTCTCGGGTCTTAAGACCGCGGTGCTGCATACCGTGCGCGGGCGCGAGATGACGGCTGCCGTCACGGCGGATATCGCCTACGCTGTGCAGGAAGCCATCGTTGAGACTCTTGTGGCAAAGTCGCTGCGCGCGCTCGAGGCAACCGGACTCGACACGCTCGTCGTTTCCGGAGGCGTCGGCGCCAACAAGCTGCTGCGCAACCGCATGCGCGCCGCAGTTACCGCGCGCGGCGGCTGCGTGTTTTATCCTCGCTTCGAATTCTGCACCGACAATGCCGCGATGATCGCGGTTGCGGGAATGCGCCGACTCGCAGCCGGGCAGCACGCGGGGCTTGAAATCGCGGCACGTGCGCAATGGCCGCTCGATACCCTCGAGGCGCTATGAGTGATCTTCGCAGCAGTGATCGGATCTTTCTGCGTGGCCTTGCGGTCGATTGCATCATCGGCTTCATCGACTGGGAGCGCCGCGTCAAGCAGACGGTCGTCATCGATTTGGAGATGTCGATCGACTGCCGGCAGGCAGCCATCCGCGATGACGTGGCCGATACACTCAACTACAAGACGGTTGCCAAACGGTTGATCGCCTTCGTAGAGGAGTCGAACTTCAATCTCGTCGAGACGTTAGTCGAGCGGATTGCCAATCTCGTCCTTGCGGAGTTTGGCGTCGAGTGGGTGCGGGTGACGCTGAGTAAGCCCGGCGCCATCCGCGGCTCGCGCGATGTCGGAGTCACGATCGAGCGCTCGCGTGCGGCGCTGCCGGCGCGCGGCACCTAAGTTCATCCGTGCCCCAGGTCTTCGTCGCCGCCGGCAGCAATGTTGCGCCCCATGAGCACATGGCGTTGGCCACGCGCGAGCTCGCGAAAGCCTTTCCAGACGTGCGTTTCTCCCCCTGGTATCAGAATCGGGCCGCAGGCTTCGAAGGGGCGGACTTCATCAACCTCGTGGCCGCATTCACAACCGAGCTCGGCGTCGATGAATTGCTCGTCGTCCTGCGCAGCATCGAAACACACTGTGGCCGGCCGCGGGAGGCGCCTCGATGGGCGCCGCGGACCATGGATCTTGACGTGCTGCTCTACGGGGACCTCATATGCCGGCGGTCCGACCTTACGCTGCCGCGGCCGGATCTACTGGTGCGTGCCTACATGCTGGGCCCGCTCGCCGATCTTGCACCCAACCTGGTACACCCGAGCGCCGGAGTGACGATCGGAGAGCTTTGGCGGCACTTTGATCAGGGCGCCCACCCACTCCGACGTGTCGCGCACGACCCTACCATCCAACGCTGCGACCTCCATCAACCGCGAGGATCTGGCCCGTAATGTATGGTGCGTCGGCTGCCAGGAACAAAGCCGTGCGCGCTACGTCGTCAGGTGAGCCCTGACGCTGCAGGAGGGTCCGGGAGATGATTTTCGCTTTCAATTCTGCATCGGGTGCGTCCTCGGGCCACAGGATCGGGCCCGGCGCGATGCCATTGACGCGCACTTCGGGGGCAAGCTCGCGCGCGAGTGAGCGGGTGAGCATGGCGAGCGCGGCCTTGGCGGTGCAATACACGGCAAACTGCTTCAACGGCCGCGAGCCGTGAATATCCACAAGATTAATGATGAGCCCGGCGCTGTTGCGCAATGCGGCCGCGGCCGCCTGCGAAAGAAAGAACGGCGCCTTGACGTTCGTGCCCATGAGATCGTCCCAGTCGTGCACGCTGATGCTGCCCATGGGGGTCGGGTAGAAAGTGGAGGCGTTATTCACGAGGATATCGAGGCGTCCGAAGGCCCCTACGGCCGCGTCGATGAGTGGCGCCAGTTGATTCACATCGAGGAGATCGGCCTGCAGGGTCCGCGCCGACTGCGGGCGTGCGTCATTGAGTTCGCGCGCCAGGGACTCAGCCTCGCCGGTCGATGTCCTGTAATGCAGGAGCACATTGGCGCCCGCCCCATGGAGCTTGCGGGCAATGGCGGCGCCGACGCGCCGCGCCGCGCCGGTCACGAGCACCGCCTGGCCCGCGAGCGGCATTTGGGTCTTATCCGACATAGCCTGCAATTATGACCGCATCCACCGAGCGCTCAATGCTTACGCTGCTCTCGCAGACTGAGCGGGAGCACTCTGCGGCGCTCGCTGAGGTCATTCGCGCGCGCATCGATGCCGCTGGCGGCTGGCTGCCCTTCGATTCCTTCATGGAGCTTGCACTGTATGCGCCCGGCCTCGGGTATTACAGCGCCGGCGCCGTGAAGCTCGGTGTGGGCGGTGATTTCGTCACCGCGCCGGAAATGTCGAAGCTGTTCGGGCAGTGCCTCGCCCGGCAATGCGCTGAAGTGCTCGCCATCACGGGAGGCGGGATACTTGAGTTTGGAGCGGGTACCGCCGTCATGGCCGCGACGGTGATGGAGGAGCTGGCGGTTCTTGGTGTGCTGCCGGACCGTTACGCGATCTTGGAGGTGAGCGCCGATCTTGCCGCGCGCCAGCGCGAACGAGTGGAGCAGCTCCCCGAGGCACTGCGACAGCGCATCGTGTGGCTGACGCATCTGCCCGAAGAGCCGATGCACGGAGTGGTGCTGGCGAACGAGGTTCTCGACGCGCTGCCCTGCGCGCGTTTTGTCGTCCATGACACGCGGGTGCGCTCGCTCGGTGTTGCCGTGGATGCGCAGGGCGGATTCGTTGAGCGCGAAGGCTTTGCCGATGAAGACCTCGTGCGTTATGCGCAGCCCCTCGCGCGCGAGTTCAAGCTTGCCGACGACTATCGCTCGGAAGTTTGCTGGCGCATTGAACCGTGGATCGCAGCAGTGGGCCAATGTCTCGAGCAGGGCGTCATTCTACTGATCGATTACGGCCTGCCGCGCGCCCAGTTCTATCATCCGCAACGAACGGATGGGACCTTGCGCTGTCACTTCAAACACCGCGCGCACAATGATCCGTTGATCCTGGTCGGCGTGCAGGACATCTCATCGTGGGTCGACTTCACGCGTGTGGCGCAGGCTGGCGAGACCGCCGGGCTCGAATTATGCGGATTTACGACGCAGGCGGGCTTTTTGATCGGCAGCGGCATCGAGGAGCTCCTGCTCGCCGATGCAGATGACATCACGCGGGCGCGGCGCACCGGCGAGGCTGGCCGGCTTCTGCTGCCGGCCGAGATGGGGGAGGCCTTCAAGGTGATGGCGCTCGGGCGAGGATTGCGCAGTGTTCTGCGCGGCTTCACGCTCCAGGATCTGTCGTCGTCGCTTTAGAGAGTTCCCGAGCTCGAGCCACCATGGACGTCAGGACCTCAAGCCGCTTCTCGCGCAGCTTCTCTTTGATAGCCGTGCCGAGTAGCCCCTGACGTTCCTCTTCGGGAAGGCTTACGGCGGCCGTGGCCTGCTGTGCCTGGCGCAGCAGTTCCGCTTGCGGATAGGCGCGCTCTTCGAGTCCGGTCCTGCCGCGCGCGTCGGCTTCACAAGCCTGGAGCAGGGCACGGAAGCGCTCGGGACGCCGCCACGCATCGGCCTTCTCCAGAAGTCCCAGGATGGTCGCGGGCTTGAGTTCGAGCGCACGATGCACGACACCGTGGTGTCGCGCCGTCAAAACCGCAAGCTCCGTATGTTCTTTCGGCACGCGCAGGCGCGCCGCCAGCGCTTCGATGAGTGCGACTCCCGCCTCTTCGTGTCCATGGTGTGAGGGCCAAAGATCGCGTGGCGTTGCAGCCTTGCCAAGATCATGCATGAGCACCGCGAAGCGCACCGGAGTCGACGCGCCCAGCCGCACGGCACATTGCAGGGCGAGCATCACATGCAAGCCAGTGTCGATTTCCGGATGCCAGCGCTCGGGTTGCGGCACGCCAAAAAGCGCTGCGATTTCAGGAAAGATTACTTGCAGCGCGCCGCACTCACGCAGGACGAGAAAAAAGAGCTCGGGGCGCGTCTCGCCCAACGCGCGCTCGGTCTCCTGCCAGACCCGTTCGGGTACCAGCGCGTCAATTTCTCCGTTTCGCACCATTTCCTGCATCAGCGCGCGGGTTTCAGGCGCAATCGAGAATCCGCGATCGCCGAAGCGTGCGGCGAATCGCGCGACGCGCAGCACGCGCACCGGGTCTTCGACGAAGGCTTCCGAGACGTGGCGCAGAACGCGGTTCTTAAGGTCATCCGCGCCGCCATAGGGGTCAATGAGTTCACCGCTGGCACTTTGTGCGATGGCATTGATCGTAAGATCGCGCCTGCGCAGATCCTCCTGCAGCGTCACATCGGGTGAGAAGCGGGTGTGAAAGCCGCGATAGCCCGGCGCGACTTTGGATTCCAGGCGGGCCAGTGCGTATTCCTCCTTCGTCTGCGGGTGCAGAAAGACGGGGAATTCGCGCCCCACGGGGAGGTAGCCGAGCTTCTCAAGGTCCTCAGGCCGCGCACCGACGACCACCCAGTCGCGCTCGCGCGCCGGGATGCCGAGGAGCTGATCGCGGATGGCACCGCCGACCAAGTAGACTTGCATGCGCGCAATGTTAACCGAGAGTTTCGCCCAAACCCGCACGGCGAGGGCCATGCCCCCGATGCGGGGTCTCTGCTCTACGCGAGTCGTGCTCGCAAGCCTTGCGCTTGCACTCTTGCCGGGGTGCGGGACGATGTATATCGCACAGGCCGCCCACGGACAGTGGGAGGTGCTGCACGATCGGCGGCCGATCGACGCTGTGATGTCCGATGCGCGCACGCCGGCGGCGCTGCGCGCGCGATTGGCTGCCGTTCGGGATGCGCGCGACTTTGCATCGCAGCAGCTCGGGCTGCCCGACAACAAGAGCTACCGCTCCTTTGCTGATCTCAAGCGCACCTACGTCGTCTGGAACGTGGTCGCCACGCCTGAGTTTTCGATCGAGCCCGTGCGTTGGTGTTTCCCCATCGCAGGCTGCGTCGCATATCGCGGCTACTTTGCGGAGAAGCATGCGCAGGCCTTCGGAGCGCGCCTGCATCAACGCGGCTTCGATGTCGTGGTCGACGGGGTTCCGGCTTATTCAACCCTGGGGCGCTTCGCCGACCCGGTACTCAACACCATGCTGATCTATGGCGACCGCGAGCTCGCCGCCATCATCTTCCACGAGCTAGCGCACCAGCTCATCTATGTCGCGGATGATTCGGAATTCAACGAAGCTTTTGCGGTTACCGTGGAGGAGACGGGGCTCGAGCGCTGGCTGGAGTTCACGGGGCGCAAAGATGAGCTGACTGAATACCGCGCAGAGCGTTCTCGCGACTTCGCGTTTAACACCCTGTTTACCGATCGACGTACCCAGCTTGCGCGGCTTTATGCATCGAAGATTCCGGCGGAGGCAATGCGCCAGCGCAAGAGGGAGGAGTTCGAAGCGCTCGCGCAGGACATTCGCAACCTGGAGCGCCGCCAGGGAAGATCCTCAGGCTACGAGGAATGGATCTCGGCCGGCCTCAACAACGCGCATTTAGCGTCGGTCGCGACCTATTTCGATTGCGTGCCGGGATTCGAACGGCTGCTTGCGCAGGAGGGCGGGGATCTGCCGCGTTTCTATGCAGCGGTGCGCGCTCTTACACACGAGCCGCACGTACAGCGGCATCGTGAACTGTGCGTCCCTTCAGCGCAGGGGAATTAGCAGACTTGCCTTGCCGCGTCGCACTTCAATCACGACCGAAGCCGTGCTTTTTGTGTGAGCGCGCAATTGCTCAAGATTGGTCACCCGGTCGCGATTAACGCGCACGATGACATCCTTTTCCTGCAGACCCTGAAGTGCCGCGGGGCTGCCGGGATCCACAGCTGTGACGAGCGCACCGCCGGCGTCGGGCGCATCCGTTATGGTTGCGCCATCAAGGCCGTGTGGGACGGTCGCCGCCGCGGCATGCACGGGGGCTGCGGCAGCCGGAGGAGGGGTTGGGATCGCGGCAATGATCGCGGTCACGTGCTGCGGATTGCCGTCGCGTAGGATTCCGATGTCGACCTTGTCGCCGACGCGTAATAGACCGATCACGTTCCTGAGCTCGGCATTCGACTTCACGCTCGTACCATTGACCGCGGTGATGACGTCTCCGGTATGCATGCCGGCTTTTTCGGCGGCAGAACCGCCGACCACCTCGGATACCAGCGCGCCGCGAACCTTTGTAAGTCCTAACGAGCGGGCGATGTCGGGCGTGAGAGTGTAGATGTTGATCCCCAGCACGCCACGCTTCACCGCGCCGAACTTCAAGAGCTGGTCGGTCACGTTCTTGACCATGTTGATCGGAATCGCGAAGCCGATGCCGATGTTGCCGCCACTCTTTGACAGGATGGCGGTGTTGATGCCGATCAGTTCGCCCTTCAGGTTGACGAGCGCGCCGCCGGAATTGCCAGGATTGATGGATGCGTCCGTCTGGATGAAGTCCTCATAGCCGTCCGGGTTAATTCCAGAGCGCGAGAGCCCACTGATGATTCCGGAGGTCACGGTATGCTGCAGTCCGAAGGGATTGCCGATGGCGACGACGAAGTCGCCGACTTCCATCGTTGCCGAATCCCCAAAAGGGATCTGCGTCAGGCCGTCGGCCTTCACCTTGAGGACGGCGATGTCCGAGGGTACGTCGCGGCCGACGATCTCAGCTTCAACATCGCGGCCGTCCTGCAGCGTCACGGTGATTTCGGTTGCGTTCTCGACGACGTGCGCGTTGGTGAGAATGTAACCCGACTGCGCGTTAAAAATGACGCCCGAACCCGCGCTTTGAAAAGCATGATCCTTGGGGCCCAGATCCGGTGGCGCATTGAAGAAGCGGCGAAAAAAAGGATCCTCGGAAAGAGGGTTCTGCGGTGCGCCTTCGGTGACCGTGCCACGAGTCGCAATGTTCACGACCGCAGGCGAGACGCGCTTGATCATCGGCGCGAGCGACAACGTGTGGGTGTCGGCGAGCGCTGCCGGCAGTGCGGCTGTCGCGCTCGTTGCCACGGCGAGCCAGAGGGTTGCGACAACCCACAAAGGAACATCGGCGTAGCGGAGTTGCGGCACGGATCGATTCTAAGCGTGGAGCCGCGCCCGACGCGATCTAAATAAAAAGAGGAGCAGGCACATGCCCGCTCCTCGCGATTGCTTTAAGGTTGGTCTAGCGGATTAGGCCGCTTCGACCGAAATGCGCTGCGGCTGAACCTGCGGCGCCTTCGGAATCGTGACCTCTAAGACGCCGTTTGACTGCTTTGCCTTGATGGCGGCGGTTTCGGCGCTCTCAGGCAATGTGAAGCGGCGCAGGAAAGCTCCAGAGACGCGCTCGACGCGCTCGTAGCCATTCGCGTTGTCGCGCTTCTCCGCATGGCGCTGGCCGCGAATGGTCAGTACGCCTTTTTCTGCGGTGATTTCAACGTCTTTCGGATCCACGCCTGGAAGGTCGGCACGGACCACAAAACGCTCGGCCTCTTCGTGCACGTCGACGACGGGAAGCCAGGTAACTTCAGACGAGTTCGCCGTCTCGGATGCGGCAGCGCCGTCGCTGAATACGCTATGGAATCGATTGAAGAGCCTCCACGGCTCGTAATGAACGATGGTCATGTCAAATCTCCTAATTAAACGCAAAGTACGCGGATGGACTACTTTCTGCGGCCAAGAGCGCGCGTTTCAAGGGAGAGCGCCTAAACGAAAATTCTGAACATCCTGTGCGCAAGCTGTGTATGGCCTGGGCACAAGATCTTGGGGCGCCTTAATTGCCTTCTTTATGTAAAAACGCGTTAAAAACTACCTCCGTTGTACGGCGCATTGCGTCGTAACCCAATGACTTTTATGTCTATTTTTAGCCATAAAACAGGCGTCCAAGAATCTTGACGGAACTATGACACGTCATTAGTCTTCTTCCCCCGACACAAGATCTTGTGTTGCTTCATGCGATCAAGGTCGGCACTCGGGGGGTAGGTTTTCGGGGGAACCGGCTGTCTGACAGCAGCCTTCTTGGCGATCGCTGGTCGGTCAGTCGGTTGCGCGGTTTTTTCCGCGCGCTTTCCCGTGATCCGTTGTTGGCAGCACAATATTTGGAGTGCCACGGATTCATGAACACCGTCATGAAGCTCGAACCAAAAGACATCGATGCCGTTCCTTTCCAGCAAGCGTCTCTCGATATTTGGGATAAGAAATATCGCCTCACCGCGAAGGACGGCACGCCCATCGATAAAACGATGGACGACACCTATCAGCGTGTTGCAAGAGCGCTTGCCGACGTTGAAAAGGAAGAAGTGCGCGAGCATTGGTATGAGCGCTTTTTATGGGCGCTTAGACGCGGCGCTATACCTGCGGGGCGCGTGACATCAAATGCCGGCGCGCTTGCGCATAAGCCGGCGACCTCGACGATCAACTGCACGGTGTCAGGAACCATCCATGACTCGATGGATGACATCCTGCAAAAGGTCCATGAGGCGGGCCTCACGCTCAAGGTGGGAAGCGGCATCGGCTATTGTTTTTCAACGCTGCGCCCACGAGGCGCGTACGTGACGGGAGCGGGTGCGTACACGTCGGGCCCGCTGTCGTTCATGGATATCTTCGACAAGATGTGCTTCACGGTGTCGTCCGCCGGCGGTCGCCGCGGCGCGCAGATGGGCACGTTCGATGTCGGCCATCCCGATGCTATGGAATTCATTCGTGCCAAGCGCGAGAGCGCCAGGCTGCGGCAATTTAATCTGTCTCTACTTGTCACTGATGAGTTCATTCAAGCAGTTCGGGAAGATCGCGATTGGCAGCTCGCGTTCCCGATCACGCTTAAGGAATACGATGCAGAAAAGCCCGATCTCACGGACGCCAGCAAGTTTCTGTGGCGAGAGTGGGAGATTCACGAGGGCTACGTAGTCAACGACGAAGGCCTGGTTGCATGCAAGATCTATAAGACGCTTCCGGCGCGGCGTATGTGGGATCTCATTATGACTTCCACCTATGACTTCGCCGAACCGGGCTTCATCCTCATCGACCGCGTCAATGAGATGAACAACAACTGGTGGTGCGAAAACATTCGCGCCACGAACCCGTGCGTGACGGCGGAAACCTGGGTTCATACCGCAGCCGGGCCGCGGCAAGTGCACCAATTGATCGGCCAGCCGTTTAAAGCGCGTGTCGATGGGCAGGACCATGCGAGCGCGGCCGAAGGGTTCTTTCGGACGGCGCGCAAACCGGTGGTACGGATTGCAACTGCTGAAGGGCATGTGCTGCGTCTCACCGCAGATCACCGCGTGCGGCGCATTGCAAAACTGACGCGCTGGGTGCGCGAATCGGAGTGGTGCGCAGCGAGTGAGCTGCATCCTGGCGATCAAGTTCTACTTAACGATCATCGTGCAGGAGCGGATTGGGAAGGCGATTACACACATGAGCAGGGATATCTCATCGGCCTTCTCATTGGCGATGGAGTGTTGTCGGGCGAGAAAGCGATATTGTCTGTTTGGGAGATGGCTGCTGCCGCCAACGACCGCCACGGTTTCCCCTCTGGAGTTCAGGCAATAATGGACGCCGCGTTGCGGGCTGCGATGTTGCTGCCGCATAGAGCCGACTTTGCTGGCTGGCATCCGATTGCCGGTCGTCGCGAATATCGCATGCAGCTAGTCGGCTTGCGCGCTTTGGCCCATCAACTGGGCCTGAGCTCGGGTCATAAAACAATAACCCCGGAGATTGAGCGTGCATCCAGCGAGTTCTATCGCGGACTATTGCGCGGGCTATTTGACACCGATGGTTCCGTCCAAGGAACACAGTCGAAGGGTATTTCCGTACGGCTGGCGCAGTCGGAATTGCCACTGCTAGAAGCCGCGCAGCGCATGTTGTTGCGTCTCGGTGTTGCAAGTTCCATATATACGGAACGGCGACCCGCAGGTTCGAGTCTCTTGCCGAACGGTCACGGAGGCCGCAGCTACTATCCCACTCGTGCGCAGCATGAGCTCGTTATAAGTGGTGAAAACCTTGGATTTTTTCGTGAGCGCGTGGGCTTTGAAGATAACGACAAACGCGCGCGCCTCGATGCGGCGCTCGGGAAATATAAGCGGACTCTGAATCGTGAGCGCTTTATCGCAACGGTAGCGAACGTAGTTGAAGATGGCGTAGAGGATGTGTACGACGTTCAAGTTCCCGGAATCAATTCGTTTGACGCCAATGGACTGCACGCGCACAACTGCGGCGAACAAAGTTTACCGGCGTACGGTGCGTGCCTCTTAGGCTCGGTGAATCTCACAAAGTTTGTGCACCATCCGTTCAGCGAATTCGCGGAATTTGACTGGGCCGAATTTCGCGAAGTCGTGAAGGTATTTACGCGCCTTCTCGACGATGTGGTTGAGATTAATGGGCTCCCGCTCGCGCAACAGCGCGACGAGATTATGCGCAAGCGCCGCCACGGCATGGGCTACTTAGGGCTCGGCAGTACGATCACCCTCCTCGGCATGAAGTACGGCTCGCCAGAGTCGGTTAAATTCACCGAGGACGTCTCACGTGAGATGGCGGTGGCCGGCTGGGAGGCTGCTTTGGAGCTCGCGCGCGAGAAGGGACCCGCGCCGATCATGAACGAGGAATTTGTCGTGACCAAGGAAATGCTGCGCAAGCGGCCCGAAATGGCGCGCGACGGGTGGAAGCCGGGCGCGAAGATCGCCGGGCGCCTGCTGCATGCAAAATACAGCCGCTACATGCAGCGCATTGCAGAGGTCGCTCCAAAGCTGGTTCATGAGCTTGCGGAGGTTGGGGCGCGATTCACTCATCACACTTCCATTGCGCCGACGGGCACGATCTCGCTCTCCCTGGCAAATAATGCCTCGAATGGCATCGAGCCGTCGTTTGCGCACCACTATTTCCGAAACGTCATTCGCGATGGCAAGAAGTCGAAGGAAAAGATTGACGTCTGTTCCTTTGAGCTCCTGGCTTATCGCGAGCTCGTTAATCCAAAGGCGAAGCCCGCCGCAGAGCAGGCCGCCGAAAAACTGCCGGACTACTTCATCTCAGCCGACGATGTCACGCCGAGCCAGCACGTAGAAATCCAGGCGGCGGCTCAGAAGTGGGTGGATTCGTCGATCTCAAAGACGGCGAATGTGCCCACTGACTTCCCATACGAGAAGTTCAAAGACATTTATATGTACGCCTATGAGCAGGGCCTGAAGGGTTGCACGACCTTTCGCTTCAATCCCGAGGCGTTCCAGGGAGTCCTAGTCAAAGAACAGGACCTCAAGAACACGGTTTATAAATTCACGCTCGAGGATGGAACGGTTATTGAGGCTCGCGGTGATGAGGAGATCGACTACGACGGTGAAATGCACACTGCAGCCAATTTATTTGACTCGCTCAAGGAAGGGTATTTCGGTAGATATTGAATAAAATCAATCACTTACGCAAGTGGTGATTGAAGTGTTTATGGAGCTGCTTGATTGCTGCTCGGAGACATTCAGGAATCAAGGTTATGACCATCAAGATTGCTAAGAAGATCGTCAAGTACAACGTGCAGAAGCCGGACGATAAGCCCGCCGAGGTCAAGCCCGTTCTCGTTGTTGACCCGGATGAGTTTCAGGACAAGAACGGCCGCACCGCGAAAGTCGTGCGCATGCACGAAAAGGTCGAGCGCCCGGACGTCCTCATTGGTTCGACGTACAAGATCAAGACGCCCGTGTCCGATCACGCGATGTACGTCACGATCAACGATATCGTTCTCAACGAGGGCACGAAGTACGAGCAGCGCCGCCCGTTCGAGATTTTCGTCAACTCGAAGAACCTCGACCATTTCCAGTGGATCGTGGCGCTGACGCGCATCATCTCGGCGGTATTCAGAAAAGGCGGCGACGTGACTTTTCTGGTCGATGAGCTCAAGGCCGTGTTTGATCCGCGCGGCGGCTATTGGCAGCCGGGCGGGAAGTTCATGCCTTCCATCATCGCCGAGCTCGGCTACGTGATTGAACGGCACCTGCAGAGCATTGGCCTGCTGCGAAAGCCGGCGCTCGATGAACACCAGCAGAAGCTCATCGACGAGAAACGCGCTGAATTTGAGGCGCGCGCCAAACAGGCAGACGCGTTTGCGAAATCGCATTTCCCGGAAGGCGCGCAGCTATGCGCGAAGTGCAGCACTGCGGCGCTCGTCATGATGGATAACTGCATGACCTGCCTCAACTGCGGCGACTCCAAATGCGGCTGACACGCGCAAAAAAGAAGCCCCGCGGGTGCGGGGCTAATTTGCTCGTGCGTAAAGAGATGTTGTTATAGTTATCCGACGCGCCGACTGTCTGCGGGTGGAGGGCCGCATCAACCGGCAATTGTTGTTATCGAAACCGCTAGCCTTCCTTCCTCTTTGGACCTTTTGGGTCCGATGTATTGGATAGTGCAACGCGTATGCCAAGCCGTGGCATAGCAGCGCCGATGTGACATGTGCTGTCTGCGACGCGGTTCAACTGTGACGCGACGCCCGTTATGCGACCCTTCGCCCTCGGCGCGGACATACTTCCGCAGGGTCCAAACTCGTGTTTCGTCAGGTTAGTCGACAGCAACTGCGCGATGCGCGGCCAGCCAGCCGCCTGCGGCGCACAAGCCATTGAAAGCACACCGAATGTTGAAATCTTCAGGCTGTAAATGAATCCGACACGCTCAATACGAAGGTGGAGAGCCCGAGGCGCTGACTTAATCTTCGCCGGCGCTCTGCTTCTATGGGCCGCCGTGGCACCGGCACTCGCCGCGGACAATCCCATGCCGCGTCCGCCCGAGCTTGAGCACGACGTGCAGTTCTGGGTGCGCGTCTATTCGGAGATCGACACCAATTCCGGATTCATTCACGACGACCAGAACCTGGCCATCGTCTACGAGACGCTGCACTTTGCACCGAACTCTTTGCCGCACGAGCGGCAGAAGACCGTCGAAGCGGCGCGCGATCATTACGCGGAAATTCTGCGGCGCATTGCCGGCGTAAACGGACCTCTCTCCGCCGAGGATCAGCACATCCGCGACATGTGGGGCCCCGAGGCCTCACCGCAGCGCCTGCTTGAGGCCACTGACCACATCCGATTTCAACTTGGGCAGTCAGACCGCTTTCGCGAAGGCTTGCGGCGTTCCGGGGCGTGGGAGACGCACATCGCCGAGACGCTTGCCAACATGGGATTGCCCGCGGAGCTTGCCGTGCTACCGCATGTGGAGTCGTCGTTCAACCCGGCGGCCTATTCGAAGGTCGGCGCCGCGGGGTTGTGGCAGTTCATGCGCTCCACCGGCAGGCGCTACCTGCATATCGACAGTAGCGTGGACGATCGCCTGGATCCGTTTCGCTCCACCCAAGCTGCCGCTCAGCTTCTGGCCTACAACTATCATCTTCTTGGCACCTGGCCCCTGGCGCTGACGGCCTACAATCACGGCGCCGAAGGCGTGCGGCGCGCGAAGGAGACGCTCGGCACGGATGACATCGTGACCATCCTGCGCAACTACAAGGGCCGCACTTTCGGCTTTGCTTCGCGCAATTTCTACGTGTCATTCCTCGCAGCGCTCGAGATCGATCACAACCCGGAGAAATACTTCGGCAACATTGAGCCCAATCGCGAGCTCAAATTCCAGGAAGTCGTGATGCCGGCCTTCGTGCCGCTCAAAGCTCTTGAACATACGCTGAAGATCGATCAGGACCGCCTTGAGGCACTCAACCCGTCGCTACTGCCTGCGGTGTGGAACGGCCAGCGCCATGTACCCAAGGGCTACCACCTGCGCCTGCCGATGGACGGGGAGAAGTGGACCAGTGAGGAGCTGAGCGCGCGTCTCGCGCCGCGCGAGCTGTATGCGTCGCAGCTTGAGCCGCGCCGCTATCGGGTGCAGCACGCTGAGTCTCTGGCCATGATCGCCGCGCGCTACAACGTGACCGCTCAGGAGCTCGCGCAACTGAACGGCATCGCGCCAAGCGCCAAACTGCATCCGGGCCGTTCGCTCGTAGTGCCGTCGACTCAGCCCGCCGTTACGCTGGTCGCACAGACTGAAACCGCGGCACCGACGGCGCAAACGACCAAAGTAAGTCCACCTCCTGCGCCTGCGAGCGCAGCAGCGCCGGCGGCTCCGCCGCCGGCCGCCGCGCCGCCTTCACCGGCGAGCGCAGCACCAGCTCCTGCGGTACGGGTTGCGGCGATTCCTGCAGCTAAGCCGCCGGCTCCTGCAGGTGCTCCCGTCGTCGCGGCATCCAATCATCCGACGGGCGCCATACCCGTCGAGGCCGCCAAGCTCGAGAGCGACGAGGACGCCGAACAGATCGCGAAGGTAGGCCGACCCGCCGCGCGCGCCGAGCCCGTATCGGCGGCGCAGGCTGAAGCCCTAAGCCCAGCGCTCGGCCCGGGCATCGAAGTCGCAGCCACCCCGGACCCGACCGACTACTCGATCGCCAAGGACGACACCATCAAAGTGGCGACGGAAGAGACCTTAGGGCACTACGCGGACTGGCTCGACACCAGCGCCGCACGCTTGCGCACGATCAATCATCTACCCTTCAAAAAGCCGGTGCTGATCGGACACAAGATCAAGCTTGAGTTCGTCAAAGTGTCGCGCGAAGACTTCGAGCAGAAACGCCGCGAATATCATCGCACCGAGCAGGCAAGCTACTTTGCCGCGCACCGCATCGTCGGCACCGAGATCTATCTTGCGCGCCGCGGCGATTCAGGCTGGACGGTAACGCAGCACAACGCGGAGCTGCCATTGTGGCTGCTGCAGCAGTACAACCCGGATCTTGATCTTGCCGAGATGCGTCCCGGCACTCAGATCGTCGTGCCCAAGATCGAAGAGGTCAGCGCCGCGGGGGGTTAGAGCCCCTTGGTTCCGCGCCGGGTGGCAAAAGTCTCGAGGGTGGGAAAGCCTGCCGAATTTTTGGCGCTCTCGGCCATGAAACGCACCATATCTCCGCGCGCGTTCGGGATGTCAAAGGTGATCTGGTGTGCGCGTGCCAAACAGGCAAGCGTCGCGTCATCGAGCGCGAAGTACCATTGCGCGCCCCAGGGATCAGGGGCGACATACGGCGGCTCGGCGAGGCCCATGCCGGCCACACCTTCGGACTTCACAGGCAGCGTCACCGGCGTGTCGTCGCAATGAATGATGGGCAGCACCGATGCCGACACGTCGTGCGGCAGCAGTATCCACAGATACAAGGTGCGCGTACCCATCTGATCGATCTCAAATGGCCCAAGGTAGGCAAACGTCCCGGTGTGGGTGCCGATGTATCCCGAGGTCAATAACTCGAGCGGCTCGGGAATCACGCTGATCGTGGAGCCCGTCTTCGGATCGAGCTTGTCGTGGACGGTGGGCCCGGGAGCTGCTGCACAGGCGCCGAGCAGCAGGAAGAGAAGATTTGCGAAGTGGTTCCGATTCACACGTGTGTCTCGATGAGGAGTGATGATTATAGGAACCACCCTGTGATGGATGCACATCGCCTGTGCACCGTGGAGCGCTTATAATCGCGGATAGTCATGCAAGTGCTTGTTTAATCTGAAGATGATATCCGTCCCACGCCTTCTCGTCAGCTTTCTCGCGGCAAGCTTTCTCATCGCGGGCGCGTACGCGGATTCACCGGCTGCGCTCACGCGCGTGATGATTCGCTCGAACGAGACGCTGCCGATGGCCGATCGCATCGTGGTTCACAAGGCCGAGCGACGCCTCGACCTGATGCGCGGCTATAGTGTGCTGCGCTCCTATCACGTCGCGCTCGGCCTCAACCCGATCGGGCAAAAGCAGCGCTCCGGTGACTTCCGCACGCCCGAAGGCACCTACTATCTGTCGCGCCGCAATGCGCGGAGCGACTTCTTTCTTTCCATCCAGGTCTCGTATCCGAACAATGTGGATCTGGCGCTCGCGCGGCGCAATCACTGGCCTTCGGGCGGCAGCATCATGATCCACGGCTTGCCGAATACCATGAAGCATCCGCCGCAGTACTACGAAAGCCACGACTGGACCGATGGCTGCATTGCCGTAACCAACGCCGACATGGTGGAGATCTGGCTCCTGACGCCCGACAATACGCCGATCGACATCCGTCCCTGATGCGCGCCGTCGATGAAGGCGCGCTCGCGCAGGCCACCGTCGTCATGCCGGAGTTCGTCGATGCGCGCGTGGGACCGCGCGGCAGCCTGGAAAATCTCTCCCAGGATGAGATCGGCAAGCTCCTCGACTCGAGCCACGGCGGTCTGTACGCACTCTTTCGCCAGTGCGCGCTCGCCGTCCTGAACAGCGGCGCCGACACCGACAACGCCAAGGAGATTTTCGCCCGCCACCGCGACTTCGAGATCCAGGTCCTGCGTCACGCCTGGGGCATCAAGCTCGAGTTGAAGAACGCGCCGGCTTCCGCATTCGTCGACGGCGAGATGATCGTCGGCATCAAGGAGCACCTGTTCGCCGTGCTGCGCGACGTCGTCTACATCTCGAACGAAATCATGGCGAGCGGCCGCTTTGACTTGAACGACTCCACCTGCGTGACGAACGCCGTATTTCAAATCCTGCGCAACGCGCGCCTGCTTGAAGTGAAGCTCGCGCCGAATCTCGTCGTCTGCTGGGGCGGCCATTCCATCGGCCGCGAGGAATACGAGTACACGAAGAAAGTGGGCTACGAGATGGGCCTGCGCGGGCTTGATGTGTGCACCGGCTGCGGGCCGGGCGCCATGAAAGGGCCGATGAAGGGCGCGACGATCGGGCATGCGAAGCAGCGCATCACACGCGGCCGCTATCTCGGCATCACCGAGCCCGGGATCATCGCCGCGGAGCCGCCGAACCCGATCGTGAGCCAGCTTGTGATCATGCCGGACATCGAAAAGCGACTCGAGGCATTCGTGCGCCTGGCGCACGGCATCGTAGTATTTCCGGGCGGGGCGGGCACGGCCGAGGAAATCTTGTACCTCGCCGGCATCCTCCTTGATCCTGCCAACGCCGCGCAGCCGCTGCCGGTGGTGTTGACCGGACCGCGCGAGAGCGCCGCCTATTTCGAGCACATTGCGCGTTTCATCCGCGGCACGCTCGGCAAGGAAGCGCTCGAACGCTTCACGGTGATCACCGGCAATCCGGCGGAAGTCGCGCGCCATCTCGCGCGCGGCATGGACACCGTGCGCATGTACCGCAAGCAGCACAACGATTCGTACAATTTCAACTGGCTCCTCACGGTTGCCCCAGAGTTCCAGCGGCCCTTTGAGGTCACGCACGAGTCGATGCGGGCACTGCAATTGAACCGCGACCAACCCATGCACCGTCTGGCCGCGGACCTGCGGCGCGCCTTCTCCGGCATCGTCACGGGCAACGTCAAGGAATACGGCATCAGCGCGATCGAGCGCCTCGGGCCCTATGAACTCGCCGGCGACCCTGCCGTCATGGCGCTCCTCGATGACCTGTTATCGGCCTTCGTTGCCCAGAAGCGCATGAAGCTCCCGGGCACCCTTTACCGCCCCTGCTATCGCCTCGTCGCCTGACATAACGTGCGGGCGCCACAAGCCCGTGAACCAGTTCCTGCGGTGCACGCGACGAAGCCGTTAGTCTCGCTAACAAGCAGATTCAGGAGCGGAAAAAAATGAGTTCATCAAATCGGGAGCGTGCCAATGGCGCCCCGCCCGCAAAGCCGGTGGTTCCAAGGACCGACGCAGCGCCCGCCTTCGCGCAGCCCGCGCCGGACACCTATACGAATTGGCTCGACCGCACGCAGCGTGCGCGCGCGCGCCACTCCGCGATCACCCAGAACCTGTATTCGTGGGCGAACTACAAGAACTGGGCCGAGCGCATGCGCACGACCTGGGAAACCGAGAAGAAATAGTCCGGTTCGACTGCGGCTAGCCGCCGACGGCGGCAGCCGGCGCGATGGATCCCGTATCCTCAATGCGCGCTTTCGGCTTTTCCAGCCACTCGACGAGCGGCACCCAGTGCTCGACGTCTTCACGCGCGATATAGCTTTTCATCTCGTGCACACCCAGGCCGAGTTCGGCGGCGCGCACATAGTTTTGTGAATCGCGGATCGTCGCCACGATCGGGATCCCGAGAGTTTGCAGAAAGCGGATGAGCGTCTGATAGACGAGCGTGTTTCTGCGGACGCGATTGGCGATGACGCCGATGCGGTCATCCTCGCGGCGCACCTTCGCAACCAGCAGCAGATCGCGGATGCAGCGCGAGCAGGCATGGATGTCGATATCCGACGGCACCACCGGAACCAGGATCTTGTCGGCGCCGCGTGTGATGTCGGGCAGCTCAGGGGCTTCGAGCGCCGCAGGGGTGTCGACGATGACGTGGGTCGCGCTCGCCGGCACGCGCAGCTGGAAGCTGCGCGTCGTACGACCGTCATTCTCGTAGGCCGCCACCACCTGCACGGGTGCCTGATGGCTCTGGCGCTTGCGCACCCAGCGATAGGAGGAACCCTGCGGATCCAGATCCATCAGAACCGGCTTGTGCTGGCGCGATGCGAGATAGCTCGCGAGGTTGATCGCGATGGTCGTCTTGCCCGACCCGCCCTTGGGGTTCAGGACGACGATTCTTTGCATGGTGACCTTATGTATTACGCAAGCGCATGAAGCCTACGCGCAGCGCGGGAGACACCGCAAGGTGCATGCTTTGGCTGCGGTGACTGTGAGGTCGAGCACGCCTCATCCGGAGGGTACTCCGTACAGTCCGGTGAACATGGAACGCCTACTTTTTCTGTGGGATGAGCTCGACGACTGGGCGGGGGCGGGCCGGCATCTGGCCGCCGCGGCCGCAGCCGAAATCGCAGTCCTCGCCGGACCCCTGCTAAGCGCAAGCTCGGCGTTGGCGCTGTGGTTCCTGGTGCCGCAGTCGCATATGAACGCCGCCCTCCTGGGTCTTACGGCGACATTCTGGGGCAGCTACCGGCACCGTTTGCACCCGCGCACCTAGAAACCCAAGGTTCGGCTTGAAAATCCGCCGCTGACTCCCAAGATCGCGCATCTACACGCGCGATCACGGGATTTCTCATGGCGGACACGCAAAAAGAAACGCACGGCTTTCAGGCCGAAGTGCGCGAGCTCATGAAGCTCATGATTCACTCCCTGTACAGCAACCGGGAGATCTTCCTACGCGAGCTCATCTCGAACGCCTCGGATGCGAATGACCGCCTGCGCTTTGCAGCGATCGCGCAGCCCGCGCTCCTCGACAGCGACTCCGAGCTTTCGATCTGGGTGGATGCCGACGCGACCGCGGGGACGCTCACGATCCGTGACAACGGCATCGGCATGACGCGCGACGAGGCCATTGCGCACCTGGGCACCATCGCCAAATCCGGCACGGCGGAGTTCTTCCGCGCGCTCTCCGGGGATCAGCAGAAGGATTCGCAGCTCATCGGACAGTTCGGCGTCGGCTTCTATTCCGCCTTCATCGTCGCCGACCGCGTCGAGGTCCTCACTCGCAAGGCAGGCTCCCCCGAGGAGTCGGGCGTGCGCTGGGAATCGGGCGCCGACGGCGAATTCACCGTGGAGTCGATCGCGCGCGCCGAGCGCGGCACGAGCGTCATCCTGCATTTGAAGAGCGATGCCAAGGAGTTCGCGGAGGACTACCGGCTGCGCTCTCTCATCCGCCGCTATTCCGATCACATCGGCTTTCCGGTGTTGATGAAGAAGCCGGGCGAGGCGTCCCTCGACTACGAGGTCGTCAATCAGGCAAAAGCCCTGTGGGCGCGGCCGAGGAGCGAGATCACAGACGAGGAATACGCAGAGTTCTACAAGCACGTCGCGCACGACTTCACCGCGCCTCTGGCCTGGAGCCACAACCGGGTCGAGGGCAAGCGCGAATACACGAGCCTCCTGTACGTGCCCTCGCGTGCCCCCTTTGACCTCATGCAACGAGAAGCCGCACGAGGGCTCAAGCTCTATGTCAGGCGCGTCTTCATCATGGACGACGCCGAGCAGTTTCTGCCTCTGTACCTGCGCTTCATCAAGGGCGTAGTCGACTCCTCCGATCTGCCCTTGAACGTCTCGCGCGAGCTCCTGCAGGCGGATCCGGAGGTCGAGGCCATCAAGAGCGGGCTTACGAAGCGCGTGCTCGACATGCTGACGCGCCTGGCGCAGGACGAACCGGAGAAGTACCAGACGTTCTGGAAGGAATTCGGCGCGGTCCTGAAGGAGGGCATTGCCGAGGACCCGGCGAATCGCGACAAGCTCCTGCCGCTCCTGCGCTTCGCAAGCACGAATGAGTCGAACAATGAGCCGACCGTGAGTCTCGCGCGCTATATCGAGCGCTTGAAGCCCGGCCAGGAGCGCATTTACTTTGTGATCGCCGAGAGCATCGAGGCGGCACGCTCGAGCCCGTACATCGAGCGCCTGAAGGCGCGCGGCATCGAGGTTCTGCTGCTCGCCGACCGCATCGACGAATGGATCATGGGCCAGGTGGATGCCTTCGAGGGCAAGCGCTTCAAGGATGCCGCGCGCGGGGATCTGGAATTGGGGTCGCTCGCAAGTGAGACGGACAAGCACGATGCGGATGCGGCTCTGAAGGAGAGCAAGGGTCTTCTGAAGCGCGTGAAGGATGCCTTGGGCGAGCGCGTGCTCGAGGTGCGACCGAGCACGCGGCTCACCGATTCGCCTGCTCTTCTCGTGCTCGGTGAGCACGATCTGCGCACGACCATGCGCCGGGTGCTGGCTGCGGCCGGACAGAAGGCGCCCGAATCCAAGCCCGTGCTCGAGCTCAACGTGACGCATCCGATCGTCAAGTACCTGGACGGCGAGAAGGATGCCGGGCAGTTCGCGCAACTGGCGGAACTGCTTTACGATCAGGCGGCGCTCGCCGAAGGCGGGCAGCTGGCGAATCCGGCAGAGTACGTGCAGCGGCTGAATCGCCTGTTGGTCCGGCTTGCGGGCGTTCACGAGGCACAAGCGAGCACATCATGACCGACATCAAGACGGGCAGCGGCGATCCCATCAAAGCGGGACAGACGGCCGTGGTGCATTACACCGGCTGGCTCTACGCCAAAGACGCGGAAGGCAACAAGGGCCAGAAATTCGACAGCTCGCGCGATCGCCACGAGCCCTTTCGCTTCCGCGTCGGCGGCGGGGAAGTGATCAAAGGCTGGGATCAGGGCGTGGCCGGCATGGCGGTGGGCGGGCAGCGGCGGCTCGTGATTCCGCCCGCTCTGGGCTACGGGCAGCGCGGTGCGGGCGGCGTTATTCCGCCGGGCGCCACGCTCCTGTTCGACATCGAGCTCCTTGGAATCGAGTAGGCCGGCCGCCTCCATCCTGCGCGCCACCCTCGCAGGACCCGCAGGTGCCATCGAAGCCTTGATCGAGGCGCCGCCTGCTACGGCTCCCAGGGCCTTCGGCGTCGTCTGCCACCCCCATCCGCTCTTTGGCGGCACGCTGCAAAACAAAGTCGTGCATACCCTCGCGCGCAGCTTCCAGGATTTGGGCGCGCCGACCATCCGCTTCAACTTTCGCGGCGTGGGAGCAAGCAGCGGCAGTTACGCCGACGGGATCGGCGAAACCGAGGATGCGCTCGCCGCCGTTGCCGAGGGCCGCAAGCGCTGGCCCGGGGCCACCGTGTGGCTCGCGGGATTCTCCTTCGGAGGAGCGGTCGCGCTACGCGCCGCGGAGCGCGCCGCTCCTCAACTCCTCGTGACCGTGGCGCCCGCGGTGCGGCTCATTGACGTGAGCGACACGAAGACGCCCGATTGCCCGTGGCTCATCGTGCAGGGAGATATGGATGAGCTCGTCGAGCCTGATGCGGTGCTGCAATGGGCGGCGCAGCTCAACCCTGCCCCGACCGTGAAGGTCATGCCGGGAGTCGGCCATTTTTTTCATGGCCGGCTGCGCGAGCTTGCAGCCTTAGTGCTTGATTTTGCGCACGAGCGGGGGCTCGCACGGGAGAGTGAGAAACCCGGATGAGACAGGCTCATCCGGGTTTCTCCAAGTCTGGCGAATT
>Ga0302324_100004207_pt1 | contig 31998 bp, 26 predicted proteins | sample Palsa_T0_1_FD_201949 | JGI IMG/M metagenome (GOLD analysis project Ga0302324, IMG submission 201949) | Peat permafrost microbial communities from Stordalen Mire near Abisko, Sweden - Palsa_T0_1 | ecosystem: Environmental > Terrestrial > Soil > Palsa > Peat permafrost | place: Sweden: Abisko... | reverse complement strand
GTCTACAGTCCGTTCGGCTTGCTTTTGGTTTTGGTAGATACCAAACACTGCGATCTTTTTACCTGCCATGATCTTGTCTCCTTATCAATCTGGATTCTCACGAATCATCAATCTGGATTCTCACGAACCCACGCCGCATTGTGCATGCGGAGGCCCAGTTACCGGCGGAGGGCGGCACAGGGTGATGCGCTCCTCAGATCCCAGGTGTTTCGACCAAACCCGGTCAAGTGACCTTATGTGGTCGCTAGTCTGGGCCTTGATTCGGTGGCCGTATTGGAGTCGACCTTTGGCTCTTCTCGTGCATTGACAAGGCTTCGACCGCGATGTCGTATCGCTGATGTCGGATCAGAGGAGAAATATGAAAACGTTCAAACCTTGCTTGTCCTTGCTGGCAGTGGTTGTCATAGGGAGTCTGGCAGGGTGCTCAATGAAGTCTTCGAAGTCCGCCGAGGTTGCGGGCGGCGTCCGCACATCGCTGGATCAGGCCGGGCTCAAAGGTGTCTCGGTAACCGAGGATCACGATAAAGGTGTCCTAACCCTCGGTGGACATGTGGCGGCCGAGGGTGACAAGTCACAAGCGGAATCTATCGCAAGGTCGATGGCCGGGGCTCAGGTTGTATCGAATCAGATTGCCGTGATCCCGCCGGGCGCCGAGCACGATGCCAAGACGATGAACTCGGATCTAGACAAGGGTATCGAGGGGAACCTGGATGCGGCGCTCATTCAAGGCGGACTTCACAAGGACATAAATTACTCTGTCAAGAATCAGGTGGTCACAATGACCGGTGAAGTCGATTCTCAATCCAGGCGCGTACAGGCGCAAGAGATCGCGGCGGCCGTTCCCAACGTCCAGCAGGTAGTGAACGAGCTCCAGGTCAAAGCGCAAAAAGCGACTTCATCGAACTAAGGGCCAGTCCTTCACGGTTCTTTGTCCGCTTGCTGCCATTCCTGGCTTCCCTTCAGCTTGCCTGGTGGCCAGAGGTCCGGCTTGGACGCCGGATCGCCAAACTGTCCGATTCCGGTTTACTGCGCGGGGGTTCTGGCCGTGACTTCGTTGCTCGGTGCGGACGTGACGCCAATCGGGTTGTAGGATTCAACTTCGAAGTAGTACTTGGTCGAAGCAGAAACTGTCCTGGTGTAGGGTGGTCCCGCGATGTCGGCTTGGATGGATAGCGATTCTGGCGTTGTGCCTTGGAGAATCCGGTATCCTGCCACGCCCCCGGTTCCCGTGGAGGGCGTCCATTTGAGCGACACGGTGCCGGACGTAACGGCGGTGACAACCAAATTCGTGGGAACCGAAGGTGCTGTAATATCGATGGTTTCCACAACGAGCGGAGCCGAGATGGCCGAGACATTCCCGGAAGCGTCGTTGGCCGTCAGTTTATAGGTGTACGTTTCCCCGGAGACGAGCCCGCTATCGTAATAAAACAGCAAGCTGGTAGTGCTCAGAAGAGCCCCGTTGCGATACAGGTGATAGGCCGAGACACCGACGTTGTCCGCGTCGGCTTCCCATTGGAGGTTGATGGTAGAAGTTCCGATCGCGGAGGCCGTGGGCGCCGCCGGCGTGGCGGGTGGGGTGGTGTCACGAGCAATGTTCTGAGTTTCCCAGGCGTGCCCGGTGGAAGTAAATTCGCCCGCCAGAACGGCGTTGTTGGCCGCCGTATATGAGTTCGTCAAAACTGTGTCCAGCGGCAGCGAACCGTACGTGGTGTAGTCCAGATAGGCGGAAAAGTAGTGCACCCAGTAGGGTGATACGAACGCGAGCTGCTTGTAATTCGCGAAATTCACGATCGCCTGCAGGAATGAGATGTCAACCGGCTCCCAAAAGCTGAACGGGTTGCGGCCGCTCATCTCGGTCCAAGCGGGGCCGCTGGCCAGTTCGGTGTTCCGGATTTTCAAAACCCAACACTCGCTCAGACCCACTTGTTTTCCGGCGGCGTGAATTGCGGTTGCCGCCGTTAGTGCGTTGGTGAAGAAGCTGTTGTTGACTGCATAGATGTGCATGTCGACGAAGTCCATCGGCAGGCTGGCAAGGGCCTGCACATATTGCATGTAATTCTCGGTCCAGGTCCCGACGCCCGCTCCCACTTGGACGTTCTTCACCCCGGCGGTTTGTAAGGTGGTCAGAACCTGCTGGACCAGCTGCTTAACGCCCGCTACGGTGTTGAGGTTGGTCTGGCCGGTGATGTCCTCCTCAGTGTCTGACTCGGTCAGCACTGTCATGTAATCGGGTTCGATGAGCTGCGCCACAGCCAAGGAATTGGCCGCGCGCGCGGTCCTATATTCAGACCACGACAGGCTGTTGAAGTAAGACTGAAACTGGGAGGCCTGATTCCCGACCAGCGGCGTGCCGACCGACGCCTCCACCACCAGCTTCAGCCCCCGGGAGCGAATATCCTGAGCCACTTGCTGGTAGAAGCTTACGAACTGTTGGTATTGCGCGGGATTGCCTGCGTAGGTGTAGAAGGATTCACAGAGAATCGGGAAGTTCAGGTGAACGGTGATTGCATTAGCTCCGAGGGCTTGCAGTTTTTCCAGTTCCGGCGTCACCGCATAAGCGTAGTAGTTCGCTCCCAGCAATTGAGTGAATTGGTTCGAGTCCGCGGCTTCCAGTTGGGGAGCGTTGAGATAGGCGTACTTGCTTCCGTCCCAACCCGCTTTTACCGTGGCTTCGAAGCCCGCGATCTGGGTGGCCAAAGTGTTAAAGAGGCCCTGATAGGTCGCCGGTACAGGCGGGGCTTGAGCCGCTAAAGAACCAACGGCAACTATGGCCGCAAAGGTAACCAGAATTTGTAGGCGCATGATATGTCCTAGGGTGATTTATCTCGGGCGAATGCCTGCAACGGGATCTGCCAATCGGGAGTACGTCAACTGCGCGGTTTCGTCATTTGGCCGCCAGGCCCCCGCGTGCCCGAGTTCTGAATTGATACTTTTCGATATCCATTGCCGTATGATTGTGGGCGCTTCTCAGGACCGCGCCTTCAACTACCAGCGTGAGCCGCACGCCATTATCCAGGCGTATCGGCCAGTCGATAACGGCTCTGACGGCTTGCCCCGGCCGAAAGGTCTCGCTGGTCGTAAACAGTAGACCCTTGCTGCTGATATTCAGGATCTCGCCGGCAATGCTGCGTTCCAAAAGGAATCGAGCTCCCATCCGCCCGCACTTGACTGTCATCCGCAAAGAGAACCGTCGCCGGCTCCGGCGATCAATGGCGTCTTGCGTTCGGCTTCCCGGCTCCTGTTCCAGCGACCGCCGCAATCTCGTTTTGGGCGCCGTCATGACTCACTCACCTGGCTTCCGATCTGCCCGGCTGTCGTTCCGAACTTCCACTATGCTGACTCCGCTTCAGCATTACTACTTCATTATGCCGATACCGCTTCAGCATGTCAATGGGCAATTGAAACTTTCCTGAAGCGGCTTTAGAATCAGTCATGGCTCATAAGACCGCAGTATCGAAATATCTGGCTGAGATCGGCCGCAAGGGTGGGAAGGCCAGCAGTAAGGCCCGCATGGAAAAGCTCACGCCGGAGCAACGCGCGGCTGTGGGCAGAACCGCCGCCGCCGCCAGATGGGCGAAACCGGTCACTCAAGGGGAGCTGAAGCAACAAAAGGAACTGCAGGACGCAGAATGGGCCGCCGACCGTGTAGCACAGCTGGGCGCGGAGGAGATCGACGCGAGGCTAGCGGATGGGGCCGCGGTGATCCCCGGGAAGCTGACGTTTGACAAAAAGAAAAAGAGGGCGACGGTGAAACCCTCCGTGCCCGCGAAGGCCGCCAAGAAAAGCAAGCTGTCCGCGAAGGGTAGTTAAGGACGGACGAGGCCACCCCGCCGGGAGCGTGGACACAATGCGGCATCTTCTCACTGACACTTCTCTTCTCACTGACACTTCTCTTCTCACTGACACTTCTCTTCTCACTGACACTTCTCAATAACCACGAAGGTGATGTCGTCAATTTGCGGCTTGCCCTGAGTGAAATCGCCGATGGCTTTCAACAATCTCAGCTCGACGGCCGGACTTCCCGAGGGGCCCTGTTGCCGAATGATTTCCAGTAATCTTTGCTCTCCGAACATTTCTCCCGCCGGGTTTTCCGCGTCCGTCAGTCCGTCGGAATAAACCACCAGAATGTCTCCCCGATCGAGATGGAGGCCGCGGGATTCGTAGCAGGCGAAATCGAACATCCCTAGGAAATGAGCCTCGGGGAGCAGCACTTCGATTTTCCCGGTGCCGGAGCGGAACAGATAGGCTGCATTATGTCCCGCACTGATGAATTGTCCGTTGCCATCCGGACTGAGCAAAAAGAGAAAGAGCGTGACGAATTGGAACGGAAGAGACTTTTCGCACAGCAACCGATTCACGCGCTTCAAGACTTCCTGGGGATCGGTCCTCGAACGGAATTCCATACTGAGAGCGCCCAGGACCATCGAGCTTAACAGGGCCGCGGGCATCCCCTTGCCGGAGACATCGGCCAGTACTCCCATCCATTGGTCCGAACTCAGTGGCAGAAAATCGTAGAAGTCTCCGCCTACATAACGAGTAGGTTTGTTGAAAGCATGGATGCGAAAATTCTCGAACTGGGGCAGGCAACGCGGGAGCAGGCTTTCCTGAGTTTCTTGCGCCAAAGCTAATTCCTGCTCGCTCTTCTTTCGCTCCTCCAGGGTTTTAATGCGAATCACCTCGCGGCTGGCCTCCAGCTCCCTTACCGTCTCCTCCAGCGCCCGGTTGCAGTTCTTCATTTCCAGGTGCAGCAGGCGCACTTCCAAAATGTTGTGGACGCGCGCCCGCAGCTCGGCCAGATCGAACGGTTTGCTGACGAAATCCTTGGCGCCGGCTTCCAGCGCGCGCAGCTTGTGACCCGGCTGAGCGGTGATCACGAGCACCGGAAGATAGCCATCCCCTTCGATTTCCTTGAGGCTTTCCATCACCTGGAATCCGTCCATACCGGGCATTTGGAGATCCAGTAGGATCAGGCCGTAGCGGTTCTGGCGGTAAAGTTCCGAGACTTCGTTCGGGTTCGTCGTAGACTGGACGCAACTATAGCCGGCGACACGCAGCATGCCCTCAAGCAGACAGACGTTGGCTGGTTGATCGTCAACCACCAGGATTTTAGCGTTTAGAATATCGGCTGAGCTGACCATGATCTTCGGCCTGATTCATTTGGCTTGACGAGCGTCTTTTCCCTCGGATTCCGCCGCCGCGAACTGCAATGCCACGTCCAGCGTATTCATGAACTCGTCAACTCTGATCGGTTTGGTCAGATAGCGGAAGAATCCAGCCTGCAGGCCCTTCTCGATGTCGCGAGGCATCGCATTGGCGCTGAGAGCAACCACCGGGATGTGGGCGGTTGCGGGGTCTTCGCGAAGGATTTTGAGAGCTTCGATGCCGCTGATGCCCGGCAAATTGATGTCCATCAGGATCATCTCCGGACGGTTGGCGCGCGCCAGCTGGACGCCCAGATCTCCGTCTGTCGCAACCAACAGGCGCATGTCGGGACGGCGCGCGATGAGCTGCTCCACCAGCTTCAGATTCGCCGGGTTGTCCTCCACATAGAGCAGCGTGCGCAGCGGCGCACCCGGCTGGGCTGGTTCCAGGGCAATTGTTGCGGCCGCGGCCGGATCAATCGCCAGTTGCGGCGAATCAACCGAATTCAGTTCGAACCAGAACACGCTTCCCGACCCGACGGTGCTCGCCACGCCAATGGTGCCTCCCATCAGTTCCACCAGCCGCTTGCTCATCACCAGGCCGATGCCCGTGCCTTCCTCCCTGCTGCTCTCTCGTCCCAGACGGTTGAAGGGCTCAAAAAGCTGCGTCAGCATTTCGGGAGACAACCCCGCGCCGCTGTCCCTGACGCTGACGCGGAGACGGCCCGGAGTGCCGGCGGTGTAATCCACCACTACCTTTCCGTTCGCCTGGTTGTATTTGATGGCATTGGAAAGAAGATTGATGAGAACCTGTTTCAACCTGGTCCGGTCGGCATCCACATAGAAAGGCTTTCCGGACCGGGGAAAGGTCATTTGGATGCCGCGTTGTTGCCCCTGCGGCTCCATCATGGCCTGGCATTCCAGCATCACTTCGGCCAGAGAAGTCGGCTCTCTGGATAGCGCCAGCTTGCCGGACTCGATCTGAGCGAGATCCAGGATTTCGTTGATCAGCTCCAGCAGATACCATCCCGCATGGAGAATCTGGTCGATGCTGGCGGCCTGGGCGGGCGTTGGCGGCGGCGAGTCGGAATTGATGAGTTGGGCGAAACCCAGGATCGCATTGAGCGGCGAGCGAAGCTCATGGCTCATGCTGGACAGGAAATCCGATTTCGCGAGGTTGGCTTTTTCGGCCGCTGCTTTCGCTCTCTCCAATTCGACGTTATTTTCCTGCAGCGTGCGCTCAAAGCGTTTGCGATCCGTAACGTCGCGCGCCGCGGCAAACACTCCTTGAAGCTTGCGGTGGCGGTCATAAAACGTGGTTGCATTGTAAGACACCACCGTTTCCTTGCCATCCCTGGCACGCGCGGTGAGCTCATAGTCGGTGACCTTGCTGGCGATCAGCACTCGCTTGATCCCCGCCTCGGCCCGCTCGGGATCGGTGAAATAGTTCTTGAACGGCGCGCCGATCAGCTCGTCGCGGGTGCACCCGGTGAGCGCCTCCATCTGCTTGTTCACGTCGGTGATGATGCCCGCCGGATCGGCGGTGATCAGCGCGTCAATGTTGGATTCGATGAGAGAGCGCGTGTAAAACTGCTGGTCGCGCAGCCGCTGATCCAGCAGCTTCTGTTCGGCTTCCACCTGCTTGCGTGCGGTGTTGTCGGTGCCAATCAGCAGATAGCCGATGATTCCGCCCAGATCGTCGCGCAGCGCGGTAACCGACACCACTGCCGGAAAGCGGCTGCCATCTTTGCGGATGTAAGTCAGCTCGTAAATGTCTTCAATTCCGCGCGAGGCCTTGAAGACCAGCGCCTCGAAGCCCGGCGTAATCGGGGTTGCCAGCTCCAGGCTCAATGCTTTGGCGCGAGCGATCACTTCCTGCGGATCGGAAATGTCGGCAGGGGTTATCTTATCCACCACCTCGCTGGCCGCGTAGCCCAGCATGCGCTCGGCGCCGACATTGAATAATTGAATGACGCCCCTCTCGTCGGTGGCGATGCTCGAGAAATTGGCGCTGTTTAGAATCGCGTTCTGCAGCGCCCCGGTCTTGAGCAGGGCCGCTTCCCGCCGCACCTCGGAAATGGCAGGATCGCGATGTAGCGTAGACATGTCCTAACCTTGGCTGCACGGCTTGCGCCAACGTCGGCGTCGATGAGCCGATTCAAGCCCTGGAGCGCGGCGGCGTCCGGCCGGTAACCGTATTTGGTCAACTGCCCAAGGGTGGTCACCGCCCCCATTCCAAACCGCGGGTGTACGCAAACGAAGCTTGGCTGTCTACGTGCCTGCACTGGTCCTGGAATCGAGACGTTTCCAGTCAGATTTGCCCCGTTTTGGGGATAAGGAGCAGAGAATGTTGCGTAAAGGATTGCTTGGTTTGGTTTTCGCGAGTGCGCTCACCTTCAGTGCAGCCGCCGCGGAGGTAGTGGTTCGGGTTGCACCGCCGGTTGCGGTCGTGGAGTCTCGGGGCGTAGCGCCCAGTCCAGGTTATGTTTGGCAAGGCGGGTATCATCGCTGGGATGGTAATGCCTACGCTTGGTCTCCAGGGGTTTGGGCAGCGCCTCCGCGGCCCGGCGCCCGGTGGGTTGACCATCGCTGGGCGCGCCGGCATGGGGGCTACGTCTTCGTTGCGGGCCGTTGGCGCTAGGCCAGGCTGCGGGGACTCACCACGGCGGCTTCGGATGGCCGCGCTCCGAAGCCGTGGCTACCCGTGCTGGAGCGAACGGCTCACTTGGCCGGCCTTCCGTGCTCCAGGCATAACGCGACCAGATCGGAAATGGTGGCTTCGCCCACGCACATAACCGTATCCGCGCCGCCCCAATAAATCTTCACGGTTCCATCGGGTTCTGCCACCGCGCCGCAAGTAAAGACCACATTGTGGACATATCCGGTTACTTCCCACGGGTCCTCCGGTTGCAGAATCCACGAGTCGCCCACACCGATAATCTTGGCGGGATTCTGCAGGTCGTGCAGAGCGACGCCCAAACGATAGACCGATCCGTCCATGGTCTTAAAGACGCCGTGATAGATAGAGAGCCATCCCTTTTCGGTTTTGATCGGTGGTGCGCCGGGGCCGATCTTCATTTCGTCCCAGTGATACGGCTCGGGCCTCATGATGAGCTGGGATTCGCCCCAAAAACGCAAGTCGGGAGAGTAGGAAATCCAGATCGACCAAGGCGCGATCTCCGAATGCGGCCGGTCCAACCGGGCATAGCGCCCTTCAAATTTCGCGGGAAAGATGACCACGTTCCGATAGTCCGCCTCCGTGATCAGGCAGAATTTTTCCACGCGACTGAAGTCTTGGGTTTTGGCCAGCGCGATCCGCACTCCGTTGCGGGAATACGCGCTGTAGGTTATGAGGTATTCGCCATCCAGTTGGGTAATGCGCGGGTCTTCCACGCCGAATTCCTCGTACTCTGCAAACGGACCGTCTCGCTCGGGTGCCAGAAAAGGCGCGGGATCGGCAGTGAAGCGAAATCCGTCGTGACTGCGCGCCAAACCAAGGATGGACCGTCCGGTCCGGAGATGCGAGCGAAACAGCATGATGTACTTGTCTTGCACCTTCACCACGGCCGCATTGTGAACGGTTTCCACCGGATACGGGATCTGTGCTTTGGTGAGTATCGGATTCTGGCCGTATCGTCTGACAATTTCTCTCATGACCGCCCTTCCGCTTCCCGATTAAAAATGGTGCAATAGACTTTCTCATACGCCTCCACCATCGTTTCGATAGAAAAACACTGCTCCACGCGCCGGCGGCAGGCAGCGCGTTCGATCTTATGAACTTTTTTCAGCGCCTCCACAGCCTCATTAACGCCGTTGACGAGAAATCCAGTCTTTCCATCTTCGATTACTTCGCGGCAGGAGCCCAGATCCATCGCTATCACCGGCACTCCGGCAGCATTGGCCTCCGCCAGCACCAGGCCAAATCTTTCGGGGATGGTGTTCAGATGCAGCAGCGCTCGGGCCTTCGAGAATAATTCGTTCTTGCCTGCCACGTCCGTTGGTCCGATATAGCGAATCTCCCGATCGTCGAGATAAGGCTCCACCTCCTTCTCGAAATATTCCTGGTCTTGAATGATTCCCGCGATCAGCAACGGCAGGCCGCTGAGGCGCGCAACGGCGATGGCCAGATGGACGCCTTTGTCAGGATGAATTCGGCCCAGGAAAATCAGCTCCTCGCCGGGCGATTCCTGAAATGGATACAACGAGAGATCGATCCCGTTGTACACGGTGGCCAGGTAGTTCAGTCCTGGTGCCCGATCGGAGTCGCTGATAGACACGAAATATCCTTCGCGATACTTCTGATAGACCGGCATGATTTTGGGCGACGAGAATCCATGAATTGTAGTAAGGACCGGCGTCTTCACGAGCCGGCTGTAGGAAAGTGCCATGAAGTCGTAATGGCTGTGGATCAGGTCGAACTCCGCGGCGTGTTCGAAAGCTTCGGAAATATGAAGGTATTCGGCAACCTTGGGATCGGCTTGGCAATCCTCTTCATAACCCCGGTCGATCACGGCGTGCAATTGGGCGCGAGTCACGGAATCCTTGGTAGCGAACAGGGTGACGTCCCAGCCACGGGCCGCAAGTCCTTCGGTGATGTTGCCGGCAACCGTTTCCCAGGCACCGTATTGCCGCGGAGGCGTTCGCCAAGCCACCGGCGACAGGATCGCCACTCGCTTGTTCGTCATTGAGAGTGCACGGGTGAGTGCACGGGCGAGTGCATGGCCGCCAGCACCTCATCCAGCGGGACGGTCGCGAAACCCGTGGCATGATCGGCCAGGCCGTACGGGATTATCAGTTCGCCTTGGTGCACAAGAGCGCCGCAAGTGTAAACGACGTTGGGCACGTAGCCCTCCCGTTCATTCTCATCGGGCTTCAGGAGAGGCTCGCGAAGGCGGCCAATCACCTTGCTGGGATCGTCGCGATCCAACAAGAAAGCGCCGATACAATACTTGCGCATCGGGCCGACGCCGTGGCTCAGCACCAACCAGCCGGCCTCGGTCTCAATGGGCGATCCGCAGTTACCAAGCTGCACCAGTTCCCACGGAAATTCGGGCTTGACGAGCACCTGGCGTTTATTCCAGAAGTGCACGTTATCGGAAAACATGAGATAGATGTTTTCGTTGTCCTGGCGCGAGAGCATGGCGTACAGACCGTTGATCTTTCGCGGGAACAGCGCCATGCCCTTGTTTTGAGCGGCTGGGCCGTTTAGCGTGATAAATCGAAAGAGCAGGAAATTTGAAGTCTCCACCAGTTCCGGCATGACGAGCCGCCCGTCATAGGCGGTGAAGGTCGCGTAGTACCGGTGAGTCCCATCCTCATTTTGGAAACGAACGAAGCGCGCATCCTCGATGCCATTGCGTTGCGACGGCGTGGCGGGAAAAAGGATGCGCTCGGACAATTCTTGCTCCGGCTGGAATTGAACCTCATAGTTAGACCGTGCCAGCATCCAAATTCCTTGTGCGGCGTTTTGATCTTCCCGCCCCATTCCATCCGGCAATCGGAACTGCTCGGTCTGAAGACTGACGCGAAGCTCTTCCAGCGTGAACGATTCGCCGATCTTGTTCATTACCCGGAAAGTGAACTCGCTGGTCAATCCCAGCTCGACAAGTTTCCGCCCGAAGAGTCCTTTCTCATAAACGGGGTTGGGGATCTGGCGAGGTTCAGTAAGGAAGCCGGTGGGTTCGCACACCTCAATCCGGCGATCGGGATGAATAATGCCGGATCGAAATGTGATGGAGGAAATATGGCCTTCGCCGGTAGCACGCAGGCTGATTACGAATCTGAGAGCGCCAACTGGCAGGCCCGTTTGATCGGGGTGCGGTACGATGGAGGGATTGAACAGCGCCGCGGCTTCCAAAGAGTATTCGGCCAGGAAATAGGATCCGATCAACAGGCGCCTTTGTTCAGACAGTTCCTCATGCGCCGGAATCAGCTCGCGGACTTGTTCAAAACGTTCTTGAAACAGTCTGCGGATGCACTGATGGCGTTTTGAGAATTCGGCGGAGACTTCGTCCAGAAGCACACCGGTCCGATCTTCGCTGAGCGACATGATCCGCTCGATGATCCTGACCATCCGCTGCGAATTTCCCGGACTGAAGGGCCGCAAGAGCACGCGTGACAGGTCGGGCTTGAGGATTACATCCGAGCGGCGAACGTGAATGGAGCCGGCTTTTATCACGCTACCACCGCGATCGGTTCCTTGAAACTCGTCACCATGTTTTGCGCCTGGCGCATTTCCGCTAACGAAAGCAGGAAGGCCAGCGTTGATTCCGCCCCCTGATTTCCATTCACGCGGTCTACATGCAATCCATCGCCGCAGCCGCCGCTTTCCGGCAAATAGAGCTCCAGGCCGAGATCGTTCCAGCCCAGAAACCAGTCGAACGCGCGTTGGGCCTGTTCATACCACCAGATGTCCGACGTAGCGCGATAGGCTTCCAGGCACGCCGAGACCATGGCCTGGGCCTCGATCGGCTGCTGATCGAAGTCGGCCCGCGGGCCGCCGCGACGGTAGAAGCCGTTGCTGCCGATCGGCCGAAAGTGACCTTTCTCCGATATTTGTATATCGTTCAGCCAGCGTAAAGTATGCAAGCCCCGCTCAAAGACCAGCGCATTGCCCGTGGCTCGACCGCTCAGAATCAAAGCGTGCGAAAGTTTCGCATTGTCATAGGACAACTCTTCTTCGAACCAGCACCATTCGGGCTTCGCGTTCTTTCCGAGAAGCTCCATGAGCCGGCAGGTGAGTTTATCGCGAGTTTGATTGACGAAACTGTCGCCGCTCAATCGCCCCAGGTATTCATGGATACCGATCAAGCCGAAGGCCCACGCGCGTGGCGACGTGAACTCCGTCAACGCGGGCAGTGCCTGCGCGAAGAGCTGCCCGGCCACCATTTGGAAGCATCGCAAAGGCGAACGTCCCACCGCTACACCCAAAGCCCACAGCGCCCGTCCTTGGCAGTCCTCAGACCCCTGCTCGTCGAGCCAATGCCGGTCAAAACTCATGTGGTTGTGGAAGCGCCTGCTGTGGGTGTCGAAGGCGTGATGAAGAAACGCGGCGCAAGTGGTAGCTATGCCTCGCAGCCGTTCGGGCTCCTCTCCCAACTCGTCCAGCAGTACCGCGAGGATGAAGGCTCGCGCGTTATCGTCGGTGCAATAGCCTTCGGAAAAATTCGGCACTCCGAAAATAGCGTGCTGGAAAACTCCCGTAGAATCGGTCATCCGGGAGAGATGATTCAACTTCAACTCCGGCAATTCGCGTGGCCTTTGGTCCAGAGTCTTGGTGACCAGGGACTTTCGAGTGAGCGCCGCCCCTTGCAGCCGCGACAACTCAAACGAACGCATGTAGAGTTGTGCGATGTTGCTCCAGATCATCTCACGCCCCATCCGATAGGCGTTTTTGCGCATGGCATGGCGTCGCGTGTCGTCCCGCAGCAAGCCGATCACTTCCCGCGCGATGGCCTCCGCATCTCCGAATGGGACCAGGACGCCACGATCTTCCGCCAACAGTTCCGCGGCGTGCCAATAGGGCGTCGAAACCACTGCTTTGCCTGCGCCGAAGGTGTAAGCCAGCGTGCCCGAGGTAATCTGCGCTTCGTTCAGGTAAGGTGTGATGTAAAGGTCGGCGGCTCCGATAAACTCCTTCAGATTCTCAAGCTCGACAAAATCGTTGTAAAAGATGACGTTCTTCTCCACCTTATTCTTCTTGGCAAGCATTTCAAGGCCGACCCGGTAGGCTTCGCCGTGCTCGCGCAGTTCGTTGGGATGAGTGGCGCCCAGAACAATGTAAACCACCTCCGGAAACTCCGCCAGAATTTCCGGCAGAGCGTTGAGCACGTACTCGATGCCTTTATTCGGCGAAAGCAGCCCGAAGGTGAGCAGCACCACCTTGCCTTCCACGCCGAACTGGTCCTTAAAGTAGGTTGGATCCACGAACCCCACGTCAGGAATGCCGTGCGCGATCAGATCGATCTTGGCCGGGGGTGCGTGATAAACGTCCTGCAGCATTTGGCGGCCGCGCTCGGTCATGACGATCACGCGTGTTGAAAGCGAGATTAATTCCTGCATCACCCGCCGCTGGTCCGTTCTTGGCTCGCGCAAAACAGTGTGAAGCGTGGTGACCACCGGCATTCTCAATTCGCGCAGGAATGCCAGAATATGGCTGCCGGCCGGCCCTCCGAAAATGCCGAATTCGTGCTGCAAGCAGACCATGTCCACGTTGTTGATGTTGAGGAAATCCGCTGCTCGGATATAGGACGACAAGTCCTGCTCCTCAATCTCAAAGTGAACCACTTCCGGATACTCGTAGCCACCTTGGATGTCGTTCACAGAGACCGCGAAACACTGGCTTTTGGGATGCGCGGTTTGGACGGCGGCCAGCAGGTCGGTGGTAAACGTGGCAATGCCGCATTTACGCGGCAAGTGATCGCCGACGAAGGCGATTTTGCGAACTTTAGAGGTTTGTTGCATCAGATACTCCTTTGCTTCGCCGGATTGCGGCCCCGCCACCCTGGGGAGCCTCTTCGCTCACGCTGACCGAGACATCCATGCCCAGAAAGGACGAGGCCTTTCCGATAAAGGTGCCCCACAGAGGTAGAACGTGTGTCTGATCCCAAGCAACGGCCACTCGGATCAGATTGCGGTTCCCGACGATGCTATTGGTTGGATCGAAGTCGATCCAACCGGCGCCCGGCAGGTAGACCTGCATCCAGGCGTGCGTCGCGCCGCCTCCCCTGGCACCCGTGTCATCGGCGCCGGGAACGAAGATGTATCCGCTGACGAAGCGAGCGGCCAAACCCAGGGAACGCGCTGCTTCCATCATAAGCACAGCGAAGTCCCGGCAACTTCCGCGACGAGTCCGCAAGGTATCAGTGGGGTTCTGAACGCCCTTCTCGCTGCGCCTGGTGTAGACCAGATCCTGTTTGATGGCGAGGCTCATGGAGCGCAGCAAACTCAGGGTGCCGGTGGTTCCCGACGGATGTAGGAACTTTTTGACCCAATGCTTCACGTCCTCACTCGGATAGTGATGCACCAGCGCGCGAGTCAGGTTGGGGAGCTCTTCCTCGGAGTAGCTGAAGGGATAACGTTCCGCGAATTCTTCCAGCTGATAGTCGGGCAGCGCGGTCTCGAAATGCTCCAGCGTAACAATGCTTTCAAAACGCAGTTCGGCAGTGGCGCCGGCGAACGTAGCGACACCCACTGAGTTATCGAACACGTCGTGGAGCATACGAAAATGCGTGGGCTGGGGTGTGATTTCGAGCCGCGACTTGAGAAGCCTGAGGTCGTGACTTTCCCTGGGACGGAACATCATGCGGTGCTCGCCCAGCTGGACAGGTTCCGAGTAACGATAAACCGTTGTATGTCGTACCGTGAGGAGGCGCATCTCAAGAGCCGGCTTCGCAGATCAGCGAAACTGTGTCACGCTTTCGGCAATCTCGTCCGTCCAGACTTGAAAGCTTTCGAGGGTATTCGGGCCGAAGGTGGTCGTAATGGCGACGTCCGCCGCGTCGCGGCCTCGCGCAATGAGCACGCGTCCAATCCTGGGCACATTATTCCGCGCATCGAAGGTGTGCCAGCCGCCATCCAGATACACTTCGAACCACGCCGCAAAATCCATCACGCCGTACGGTGGGGGCATCCCGATGTCGCCCAGGTAACCGGTGCAGTAGCGCGCGGGAATGTTCATACATCGGCACAGTGCGATGGCCAGATGCGCATAATCCCGGCACACTCCGGTTCGCTCGTTGTACGCCTCCCAAGCGGTCCGAGTGGGACGCGCGTTCTGGTAGTTGAAGGCGATATGGTTGTGGACAAAATCGCAGATGGCCTGCACCCGCGGCCAGCCCGGCGTCCACTGACCGAAGCGCCACCAGGCTGCATCCGACAGCAGATCGGTCTCGCAATAGCGGCTGCCCAATAGAAACACCAATGTATCTTCCGGCAACTCTTGTAAGGCATGCTGCCGGGCGTGAGGCGCCGACACATCGGGCTTAGCCGAGTCCCTGACCACGCCGGAGCCTTTCAGCCGAATTCTGCCGACGGGCGCCACGATGCGGCTGCACCAGTTTCCGAAGCCGTCGCGATATGCGGTGATCCGCGTTGACGGATCGGTGGTCAGCAGATCCGGCGTGACAATGTCTGAGGCCCGCGAATAATGGATGTTGACCATGAGGATCATCGGCGTCTCTTGCGGGCAGTTGAAGACCAATTCATAGCCGACGCGAATCAGCATGCAGGTTTCCCTCCGTGAGCGTTTTTCAGCCGAGCGGCACTGTCCGCGCAAGTGCCGGAACTCCGGGCTGGAACTTCGACGCGCCTCGCCTTAAGCTCCACGCACAGACTTCCGCGCTGACCGCGAACACGCCCCAGACCTGCCAATGCGACAGAAATCCGCCGGCGATAAAGAAGGCGCTGGTCCAACCGGCATCCACGCCGAACCGCCAGGCAGCCAGCGAGCCTGCGGCGGCGGCGACCGGTTTCAACAAGAGCCCTAACAACGTCAACCCATCAGGGCCGTGAGGCCCCGAGAGGTGAGGTAAGCGCATGACAGCGGTCAACATCTCACTGCGAATCATCGGGCCACTGCGAGTCATCATCCCACTTCGAGTCATCGGACTGCCACCGGCTGACCGATTTGCATACCAATGATTTCGCCCGAAACAACCAGTTCCACGCGGCGATTCTGCTGGCGGCCCGCGGCCGTATCATTCGAAGCTACCGGCTGGCTCTTTCCAAAGCCTTGCGAAGTCACCGACGTGCCCGCCACACCCTCCTGGGTCAGGTAGTCGCGTACTGCCGTGCCGCGATCTTCAGAGAGCTTCTGATTGTAATCGTCGCCGCCGACGCTGTCGGTATATCCTTCCACGGCCAGCCTCAACCCCGGATGGCCCGAGATGATTCCGGCTACTTTCGCCAGCTTCTCGCGAGCGGCCGGCCGAAGCGTATGCTTGGCTGTGTCGAATAGCACGTCCGACATATTGACGATTAAGCCGCGCGCAGTATCGCGGGTTTCGAGAATTGCGTTGAATTGCAGCAGCAGGTCGGCGCGGAGTTGTGTCCGCTCGGCCTCGGCTTGGGCCTTCTCTTTAGCGGCGCGTTCCTGGTCGGCTTGCGCGGCGGCTCTCTGAGCTTCGTTCTCCTGCCTCAAACGATCTGTTTCGGCATTGGCCGCGCTAAGCTGTGCGTCGTTTTCTCGTCTCAAGCGATCCGCTTCAGACTGAGCCGCGGCGGTCTGCGCGTCGTTTTCGCGCTGGACGCGCTCGGCGTTCTGTAGTGCCGTGAGCCGCGCTTGTTCTGCCTCTCGCGTGACGCGGTCCGCTTCCGACTGCGCGGCCGCTGTCAGGCCCTCAGCGCGTGCTTGACGTTCGGCTGTCACTCGGCGTTCGGTGGCTAATTGCTCCTCTTCGATCTTCTTCACCGTGATGATACGGGCGTCCTCCGCCATTTGAACCGCTTCGCGCGCCACGGTGCCGATCGGCTTCTTGCCTGCCTTCCCGATCAGATAGCCTTCGGCGTTCTCGAGACCCACCACGGCCTTTTGGAAAGTGTCGCCGGCATATTGTTCCGCACCCGTCCAGCGCGCGATCTGCACCGCGTTACGCGCCTCGTAAAGCTCCAAAGGCACTTTCGAGTTCAGCTCTCTCGGCCGAATCTGGTCCGGCTTCACATTCAGGACATATTGCCCTATCTGCAACAGCTCGTATTTCGCGTCCACTTCTTCGATGGTTCCAATGGTGTCTGGCCGGACGAAATTCTCCATCACCACCACGTCGCTCGGTTGTGTGACTGCGAAGTACGGCTCGGCGGTGACGATCAGTCCGAAAGATTGCAGCTCGGTGGTTGCGTCTAATTTGGTTTTACCGCTGTGATTGAGGAGCACTTCGCCGACGTTTGTCGCGCGGCCTTCCGGAGTGACGGCCCACATTACATAGGTAAGATACTCCTGGCCGAATTGCGTGGCCGGCCCCAGCTTCTCCATCTCGGCATCGATCTTGATGACGCCTTGCTCGCTCTGTACTTTCGCCTCACCACGGGCTTCGGGCATCAGAGCCGTCCCCCGGAAGCCGATTCTGGTCGATCCGCTGCGGTGATTGTAGTTGATAGCTTTCGTAGTCCTAGCCACCACGGTAACGCGATAGATCGGCGTAGTGCCGCCTTCAATTGCGCCGGTTTCAATGGTTTGTTGCGTTGGATTGGGAGCCTGTGGAGCTTGCGCCAAGGCGAGCTGGGCCACCAGTCCGCACACCGTCAGGAATAGACTTGTGAACTTCATTTTTCTGAACCTCGATCCTTTTAGCGACGCGTTGCGATATGCACGGGACGCACCGAACGCTTTCTGAGCGATCTGTTGGGCTGTTCGCTGCTTGGAAGACGTTAGGGTAACCATATATGGTCAGTTGACCGAGTGTGGTCAACGATTCTGTGGGGGAAGAATTGGCCGTTCTCGCGGTTATCATCAGTCATCCAGCTGCGCCGTTATCGCCCGCTTGGTTTGGACCCACTCCTGCTTGTCTTAGTCTCCGAAGGAGTACGAAAACATGCTTTGGACAATTTTCATCATCCTGCTGGTACTTTGGGCACTAGGAATGGTCACGGCGTATACCATGGGCGGGCTGATCCATCTTTTGCTCTTGGTGGCCGTAGTTGTTTTAGTGATCCGGTTGTTTCAAGGACGCAGCATCGCGTAGCGACCAAAGAATACAGAATGGCGACGAACGCTTCGGTCCACATTCTGAATTCCGATTTCTGGCCTCTGAATGCTTTGCGCTCAGGGCAGTTGCGCCACAGGAACAGCCTCCGGGACTGCTTTCAGCCGATCCAACTCCTCCAGCAGCTTCACCGATCCGGCTTTGTCCTTTTCTGCGCCGTCGACAGGAATGGATAACTTGGGGTCCTTATAATACGCCAGGATATTTTGGCGAAGATCCGCGGAGATCCCGGCAAACTGCTTATCCGCCAGTTTTCCCACCAGCTTCGCGTAGGCTTCATCCGCACCCTTGTACTGGCCGGGCAGCGGCGGCTCGCCCAGGTCTAGATTCTCGTTTGGCAATCCTGGATCGCCCGCGTCTACGCCGGCAAGCAAAGCCCGGCAACGCTCAATGGTTGCATTGAAGCTGGCCATGAACATCTTTTCCACTTCCGGCGTAGGCACCCGGACTTGGAGCGCCTTGAACGGACCGATCTTAGGAACGATCTCCACCAGGAATGTCAACAACCGAGTGCCAAAGCCGGGCTTCCGGTATTGGGTTCCCCATTCCTTTTCATAGCTCGATCGGGAAAGATTGTAGAGAAACCTCTTGCGCGTGATACCGGGAATTTCTTTCTGGAGTTGGGTCTTTTTCAAGTTCCAGGCCACGCGGGTCATGCCCGGAACAATGGAGCCGATACTGTACCGATAGGAGCCAAGCGCGAGAGTCAGGTTCCCGAAGATATCTTTCATCTCGATGCCGTAGGTCTCCAGGAAGGCGCGTTCGAGCAGCGGCCGCGATACCTGAAACCCGATGAAGCTGCGATATTGATCCGTTGCGTATCGCCCGGAGGCTACCTGCAGAACATCGAAACCGAACTCGGTACGAACATGCGCCACCGGATTGTCCCAATAGGTGACATCATTGCCGAATTTCCTCCGCAGCTTGGGATACAGAAGCGGCACGGCGCGGTTGGTGGCGATGCGGTGCCCCTCGGTATCGGCGGCATAATGCTCCAGAGCGCCCAGCGCGAAGGCATACTCGTTGATGTCCTGGGAATCGCGAATAAGCGCCGTGATGAAATCTCCGCTGCGAACGTAATGGGTAAGGTCGCTGAATAAGCGATTGCTGAACGGATAATAGCCCAGGTCCTGAATGATGCAGCCGCCATAGGCGTAGGCGTGCGCTTGCTCCAGCTCCTGCGGCGTCGCGCCCGGGAATCGTTTCAGCAGCAGCTTCCGCATGGATGTGTCCCATACCGAGTCCACGATTGCTTCGTGGGTCAGCACCGTATAGCCGTAGGAAAGTGCGGCCGAGAACAGCAGCGCGAAACCCAGGCGCCGGACGGCGAGCAGCCTGGTGAATCCGAGGCCCCTCCCTCTGCTAGAGGACGACGGCAATCGCAATCGCTTCCCCCGGATCTGCACGGTTGTATAGGTAATACCCGTTGTCAAAGCCAACATAAACGTCGTCGGCCGCGTACCAGTCTTGCGCCCAATCTCCAGGCCACGGGTCCACCATGAGGAACGAGTAGCCGCCGTACCGGAAGCGGGGATAACCCCCGATCATGATCGGTTGGCTCCGGATGCGAAACCAATTTCCGATGCCGAAATGGAGACTGAAGCTGGCTGGCGGGATGTAGTAGCCGCCGTATCCGCCCCGCTGCGCCCAAGTGCGGTGATCGGACTGCCAATTTGAGGAGCGATCCTGCACCCACGAGGCGTGTACCTGCCAAACGCCGTCCTGTTGCCAGCCGCTCTGCTGTTGCCAGGTGGTCGCCTGCTGCCGCGTGCGCTGAGGCGGGGCGTAATTGGCCTTGAATGCAGAAGGCTTGGCTGGCGGGGCGGATTGCTGATGCTGCGCCTTGTCCTTAGGCTGCTGGGCCTGTTGCCTGGGCTGTGGAGCACGTTGCTGAGGGTGTGCGTGCTGTTGCTGCGGCACTGCCTTGCCTTCCGGCTTTTCAGGCTGGCCCTGTTCCTCAGGTTGCCCGTAAACGCCGGCGCCCGTTCCAAGAAGTAACAGCAGGGCGGCCGGGCTGATTACTCTGGTCAATTTCATATACTATTACTTTCCGCCCGGCGGCTACAGCCGTCCGGCGGATTCCTAGCTGCAAAGAGCATGTAGCTGGCCCTTCGAAATTCGGAGGACTGGGTGCGAAGACCGCTCCCTATTGGTCGCGGCTCTCTAAGTGTCTGTGAATGCGAAGTGGAAAGCTACAGATCCTTGCGCGAGATCTCGAGCTTCCGCATCATGGCGTTCAACGTGGTGCGCGGCAATCCCAGGCGCGCGGCCGCTGCGCTGACCACTCCGTTCGCTTCCTTGAGAACTCGAATGATATGTTCCCGCTCCACGTCGGCGAGCGAGGCTCCGGCAGGCGCTTCGGCGGCATCGGCCCGGATCTCAGTCAAAGGCGCTCGCAGGGTGGAACCAGGTGAAAGAATCACCGACCTTTCGATGAAATTCTCGAGCTCCCGGACATTCCCGGGCCACGGCCAGGCCACCAGCGCCTGCATGGTCTCCGATGGGATCTTATCGATCTGCTTATTCATTTTGGCCGCGTAGGTTTGGGTGAAATGCCGGACCAGCACGGGGATGTCGTCGCGATGCTCGCGCAAGGGAGGTATGGTGATGGGAAAGACCTTCAGCCGGTAATAAAGATCGCTGCGGAAGAGCTTGTCTCCCATCATCTGCGTGAGATTGCGATTGGTGGCCGCCAGCAACCGGACGTCGATGGGAATGGTGCGCGTGCCGCCCAGGCGTTCGAACTCCTTCTCCTGTAATGCGCGCAGCAGTTTCGGTTGAAGCTCTAAGGGGATGTCCCCCACTTCGTCCAGGAACAGAGTTCCCTGATGGGCTCTCTCAAAGCGGCCGATCTTCTGCGACAACGCGCCTGTGAATGCCCCTCTTTCATAGCCGAACAGTTCGCTTTCCAACAGTCCGGTGGGAATCGCCGCGCAGTTCAGCGTGATAAAGGGACGATTCCGCCGTCCGCTCGTTTTGTGGATGGCGCGCGCCACCAGCTCCTTCCCTGTGCCGGTTTCGCCCAGCACCAGCACCGTGGCGTCGGTGGGCGCAACGATTTCCACCTGACCCATCACGCGCTTGAGCGCCGCGCTGGTGCCGACAATCTCTTCGAATTCGGGCGAAGATCCCGGTTCAATCGACACCTGCTCCGCGCGGTCGCGCTCGGTGAGGTCCTGCACGAATGTAATCCAGCGAAATGGGGATGGAGGCAACAGGGCGCTCGCCACCAGAACGCGCACCCGATTGTCATCTTTGCGAATGTACTCGATTTCAAAGGGCGTGCAGGCGCCGTGCAACAAGGCTTCCTCCTGAGCGTGTTCCTGCAGAAGCACGCATTCGGGCGCAACAATATCCGCCCACCGCAGAGCGCGCCCGGCGAATTCTTCGCGGCTGTAACCGAGCATGTTCAGAAATGAATCGTTCGCCTCGACGATGCGGTCGAACTCGCCGGACACGATGCCGGCGATCGTCGAGTCAGCCGGAAGCTGCCGGGAGCCGGCCCGCTTGTTCAGGAGCGCTTCGTCGATCCGGTGACGCGCGCTAAAATCGCGCACCACCCTGGCAAAACCCGTCAGTTCCATGCTCTGGTTTCTGAGAGCGGTGGTTAGCGAGTTGGCCCAAAACCTGGAGCCATCTTTTTTCTTGTGCCACGCCTCACTTGCGACATGACTCCCGGCATCACTATCTGCTTGCGGCTCGGCGGCATCTAAACTCAGGCAGCTGGCATGTTGACCGATGATTTCGTCGCTTGTGTAGCCGTAGAGACGCTCGGCTCCCGCGTGCCATGTCGCAATCCTGTGGCCTGCGTCCAGCGACAGAAACGCGTAGTCCCGGCCCTCGGCGCTTGCGTTCTTCTGGCCGGAATCGTCGTTGAGCACCAGGACATGACGCCCTGGTAACACGTCGTTCAGTGCCGTGTAGTGGACCTTGTGGGGCTGAAGCAAATGCTCGATGGATTCACCGATCATCTTTGTGATCGAAATTCCCAGCAGCTTGCCTGCGCCGGAGCTGGCCTCCACGCAAAGTCCATCGTCGTCCGCGATCAGGGTGGGGTCGGACTGGTGTGAGAGAACGGCCCACAGCAGCAGCTCCAGTTCTTTCAAACCATCATTCACCAGCCAGCTACTGGTTTCTTGCTCCGAGGCTGCGGAGTACATTGCTCCTCCTTCGCCCCGTCGATCCAGGAGACCGTGTGGTCTAAGAGACTAGGCGGAAAGCGCGTGAAGGTCTCGAAAACAGCGGAGAGCCGAGATTGGCGGTCTCATCATTGTAGCATCAATTCGAAGTTCACAGCAAAATGTTTGATCGCATTTGGTCACTCGACGATCTGTGGTCAGTCTGTTATTCCGTAGTCTCTTCAACTTGCACGGGCAACAAGCAGCCCAGGCTAAAACCGCTTGTTCGATCGCGCAGCTCTGTAACGCACGGAATCTACTGGGCCTCGCACATCAACAAGCGGTGCTTCCCGATTTCCGCAGCGGGCTGCCTGGCGACAGGTTGGGCAGCGGATTGCCTTCTTCTTGTGTTGAGGAGTAGCACAAATGCCCCTGATCAATTTAGTGATTGCGCTGATCGTCGTCGGGATGGCGCTGTGGCTGGTGAATCGCTATATCCCGATGGCTTCCAGCATCAAGGCGATTCTGAATGTCGTGGTGGTGGTTGCCGTGGGAGTTTTCGTTTTGAAATCCGCGGGACTTTGGGGTGACGTTACCAATTTCCGCATCGGACACTGACCGTTCGCCTCGAGTTTCCGCATATGAAGCGAACAGACCCGGAGTTCGATCCTAAAGTCTTCCTGGCCGGAAGCGGCAAGGGAAGGATGCTGGCGGACCACACGAAGAGCCACCGGCTCTTCCTGCAAGGCGATCCTGCCGACGCCATCTTCTATATCCACAAGGGCAAGGTCAAGCTCACGGTCGTCTCTAAACAAGGCAAGGAAGCAGTGGTTGCGATATTGGGAGCCGGCGACTTCTTTGGCGAAGGATGCCTGGCCGGCCAATCTGGCCGCATGGCGAGCGCGACCACGTTGTCAGAGTGTTCGATCATGCGGATAGAGAAAGCAAGCGTGATCCGCGTGCTCCATGATCAGCCGGCCTTTTCCGAACTGCTGCTCCGGCATTTACTCTCCCGCAACATTCGAATCGAAGAGGATCTGGTAGACCAGTTGTTCAATTCCAGCGAAAAGCGGCTGGCGCGGGTGCTCCTCCTGTTGGCCAACTTCGGGAAGGAAGGCGAACCGGAGACGGTGATCCCAAAAATCAGCCAGGAGACGCTGGCGGAGATTGTCGGCACCACTCGCTCCAGAGTCAGCTTTTTCATGAACCGGTTTCGCAAGATGGGTTTTATCCAATACAACGGTCAACAGACCAAGGGCCTGGAGGTTCACAGTTCTCTGCTGAACATTATCCTGCACGACTGACCAACCACGTTTTTTCGATTCAATCTTTTCGATTCGACCGTTTCGATCAACCTGGCGCAGGTGAGCAATTCTGAACAGACCGAGCGAAGGTGAATCGCTGATACTTGATTCACTCCCCCAGTCCTGTGGTGATTAACGCGGGCGCGTCCGTGGACGCGGAGCCGTAACTGACCTTGGAAAGGTTGATTCAGATGACGAACGCCGTTGCGCCTTTGACAACGATCCCGCTTCCCGCGCCCACCGAAAACGTCGAGGTCCCAGCCCCGCTGTACCGGCTGAGCAAGCCCTTCGCGGCTGTTCAGTTCGATCAGTCGGCGAAAGGAAGAATCGTCTTCCTGCCGGAAGGAGCGGAGCTTCGCGTGGTGGGATCCTCCTGCTTATCTGAGTGCTTCGAGGTTCGGCGCGACGGCCAGCTATACCATATCTTCAAAGTCGACTTGTTGGGGCCCTGGTCGACGCGCCTCAAGAAGAGACCAGTGAGACCGGTCCCGGCCAGGTCTGTAGCGGCTTCCGCTTAGCCCAATGGCAGCTTCGAACCATTCATTCTCCGGAATTCTTCCGTTCCCAGCGGCGAACTGGCCCTTTCGAGTGGAGCGACGGGAAAAGCTTCGTTATCCACTGGACCTGGGGGTTCGCTTCCGTTCGTCTTCCCGCGAAGGTTTTGCTTTTTCCGGTGTGGGCATGGCCGTCAATTTGAGCAGCGGTGGCATCCTGGTGGCCTCTCAACAGCACGTGGTTGATGGAGCGCTGGTGGAGATGAGCATTGAGTGGCCTTTCGTGCTCAACGGAAGGATTCCTCTACAACTCATGACGGTGGGCCGGGTGCTGCGGCGCGGAACGTCGCGTTTTGCAGCCACATTTGAGCGGTACGAATTCCGTACCGTGAGAATCTCCAGCTCATCGCCCGATGAAGACCCTGCGTTAACGAGCCGCACACCGCCAACCCCCGCCCCCTAATCCCCAAATCCCAACCGGTTTCGACCTCATTTGGTCATCTGACAGAATGCGGTCAGTCTCCTGGAGCCGATCCACCTGCCTCAGCCCCTTCGTGTCCGTTATTGCCGCCTGAAACGCTGATATTCCAAACGGATGTAGGAGTGCTCCAATCAGACGCGTGGGAACCGCTCACAAAATTCTGAATCGGAAGAAGGAACAGGAAATGAATTTCTTAAAAGCAGCACCGTCCGTACTTTGTGGGGCGATCCTCGCTACAGCATTCGCTCCCAGCGTCAAAGCCGACGACTGGAACCAGAAGACCGAGATCACTTTTAGCCAGCCCGTGGAGACCCCTGGTGTTCATATGCAGGGATGGGCCGTGTTGCCGGCCGGTACCTATGTTTTCAAACTTCTGAACTCGCCATCCGACCGCAATATCGTCCAGATCTTCAACCAGGACGAGACGGTGGTCTACGCTACAGTCCTGGCGATTCCAAACTATCGTCTGCGGGCCACGGGCAAAACCGTGATGACCTTTAGAGAGACGCCGCCCGGCCAGCCGAACGTGCTTCGGGCTTGGTTCTATCCTGGCAAGAACTTTGGCGCCGAGTTCGTATATCCGAAGGAAAGAGCGATCGAGTTGGCTAAAGTGACCAACGCGCCAGTTCTGTACACTCCCAGCGAGATACCGGCCGAAGTCACGGCGATTGAGCCGGTTGCGGTGCAATTGAAAGAGACGCCGGTCCTGGCAGTGCAACCCACTGGCGAAGACGTGGCAGTAGCCGAAGTGGTATCCGCGCCGCCCGCCGAGACGGTGGTAGCGACGAATGACGCTCCGGCGGTTGAGCTTCCGAAAACCGCAAGTCCAATGCCCCTGATCGGGCTCTTCGGATTGCTCGCTTTGGGCGCAGCTTTCACCCTGAAATTCGCCCGAGCTCGCGTACAGTAAACCACCGTTGGTTTGCTTCCCCGGGTCGTGTGAATTACAGACGGGCCGGGGCGTGCTGGGAGAAGCGACTGCAAAGGGGGTATCGATATAACATGCGACAGAGAATCACCCCGATATTGGAGGCGCGAATGCGTAGTTCCCACCTCGATGGGGAGGGCTGCTATAAAACCAAGGCGCGGGGCATGGCAGTGCTCACCACGCCGTTGCTGAATAAGGGCACAGCCTTCACCTCGGAGGAGCGGGAAGAGTTGGGCTTAACCGGCCTGCTCCCGCCGGTGATCAGCACCCTGGAAGCCCAGGTGAAGGCTGCTTACGCTCAGTATCAGCGCCTTCCCGATGCGCTCAATAAGAACATCTATCTGACTACGCTGCACGACCGCAATGAGGTGCTGTTTTACCGCTTGCTATCGGGGCACCTTCGCGAGATGATCCCGATCGTCAACGACCTGACGGTGGGCATGGCGATGCAGCAGTATCACCACGAGTGCCGTCGCCCTAGGGGCGTCTACCTCTCCATCGATCATATTGACGGGATGGAAGCGGCTTTTGCGAACCTGGGCGCGGGCCCCAAAGACATCGATCTAATCCTGGCCACCGACGCCGAGCAAATTCTGGGACTGGGCGATTGGGGCGTGGGCGGCATCGAAATCTCAATCGGCAAGCTGGCTATCTATACCGCGGCCGGCGGCATCGATCCCACGCGTGTGATTCCGGTGATGCTGGACGTCGGCACCAACCGGGAAAGCCTGCTTAAGGATCCTACGTACGTCGGGAACCGCCATCCGCGAGTCCGCGGAGAGCGCTACGACGCGTTCATCGAGGCCTACGTTGAAACCGTGACCAAACTGTTCCCGAACGCGCTGCTGCAATGGGAAGATTTCGCGCCCGGCAATGGCCGCCGTATTCTGGACAAATACCGCGATCGGATCAGTACATTCAACGACGATATGCAGGGCACGGGTGCGATCGCGCTAGCGGCGGCGGTCTCAGCGGTGCGTGTCTGCGGATCGCCCATGCGGAACCAACGCGTAGTAATCTTAGGGGCCGGAACGGCGGGCTTAGGAATTACCGATAAGATTCGCAACGCGATGGTCCGTGAGGGTCTGCCCCGTGAGGAGGCGTCCGCGCGCTTCTGGCTGGTGGACGCCGACGGCCTGCTGATCGACGACATGGGTGATCGTGTCCGCGACTATCAGGCGCCGTATGCACGCCCGGCTGCGGAGGTGAAGCGCTGGAAGCGTAACGGCCCGGAGGGTACCATCGACTTGGCCGAAGTAGTGCGTCAGGTGCGGCCCACCATGCTGATCGGCGCTTCAACGGCTGCGGGAGCTTTTACTGAAACCGTCGTCCGGGAAATGGCCAAGCATTGCGAACGCCCGATTATCTTTTCCCTTTCCAATCCAGCCGCGATGGCGGAAGCCACGCCGGCCGATCTGATTGTCTGGACCGAGGGCCGGGCCCTGATCGCCACGGGCAGCCCGTTCCAACCGGTGACTTACCGCGGGGTGACGTATGTCATCGGCCAGGTGAATAACGCGATGCTCTACCCCGGTCTGTGTCTGGGCGCCATCGTCTCGCGCGCCCGCCGCATCAGCGACAACATGTTTGCCGCCGCGGCGAACGCGGTATCCAGTCTGGTTGCCGTGCGCTTGCCCGGCTCTTCGCTCCTGCCGCACGTCGACGACCTGAGGATCGTGTCCTTGACAGTTGCCGTTGCAGTGGCCGAAGCCGCCGTCCAGGACGGCTTGGCGCGCGTGAAGTTCAGCGACATCGTGCAGCAAGTCGGAGATGCGATGTGGGAACCGGAATATCGCCAGATTCAGGCGGTTTAAGTGAGAGTCCGCATGAGCCGCAGACGACGGTGGCGTACGAGTGCGTGCGCCACCTGCATTCCATCTCTTCAGCACAATCAGGGCCGGGAGGCCTGAACCCATGAAAATTCGTCCGTTGTATGACCGCGTTGTAATCAAGCGAGTCGAAGAAAAAGGAGACGCCTTGCGTGGCGGCCTGTATATTCCCGATTCCGCGAAAGAAAAACCCCAGGAGGGCGAAGTGCTGGCCATCGGCAAGGGCAAGCGCCTGGAAGATGGCACGGTGGTGGCGCTGGACGTTCAGGTCGGCGATCGCATCCTGTTCGGGAAATATTCCGGCAGCGACATCACGATCGAAGGCACAGAATGCATGATCATGCGTGAGGATGAAATCCTCGCGGTTCTGGACAAGCAGCCGGTGGCTGCAAAGAAAGCGAGCTAACAAAATGGCAAAACAAATTATTTACGCGGATCATTCGCGGCAGGCCATCCTGCGCGGAGTGAATCAACTGGCCGATGCAGTGAAGGTCACCCTGGGACCCAAGGGCCGCAATGTCGTGCTGGAGAAAAAGTTTGGCGGGCCCACCATCACCAAAGACGGCGTGACGGTGGCCAAAGAGATCGAGCTCGCCGATCCGCTCGAAAACATGGGCGCGCAAATGGTGCGCGAGGTGGCTTCGAAAACCTCCGACGTGGCCGGCGACGGCACCACCACCGCGACGGTGTTGGCGCAAATCATTTATCGAGAGGGTGTCAAGGCCGTGACCTCGGGCGTCAACCCGATGGCCATGAAGCGCGGTATCGACAAAGCGGTTGCAATCGCGGTGGAAGCGGTTCAAAAGTTGTCGAAGCCGGTTTCGGGAGAAATGATCGCCCAGGTGGGCAGCATCTCGGCCAATAGCGACGAGACCATCGGAAACATCATTGCCGAAGCCATGAAGAAGGTGGGCAAAGACGGCGTCATCACAGTGGAGGAGTCGAAGACCATGGTGACCGAGCTGGTGACCGTGGAAGGCATGCAGTTCGACCGCGGCTATCTTTCGCCCTATTTCGTCACTGACCCCGAACGAATGGAAGTGGTGCTCGAGGATCCCTATATTCTGATTCACGAGAAGAAGATCTCCAGCATGAAGGACATACTTCCGCTGCTCGAGCAGATCGCGCGCTCCGGCCATCCGCTGCTGATCGTCGCCGAGGACGTGGAAGGGGAGGCGCTGGCAACTTTGGTAGTGAACAAGCTGCGCGGGACGCTGGCCGTTTGCGCTGTAAAGGCTCCGGGCTTCGGCGATCGCCGCAAAGCCCTGTTGGAAGATATCGCCATCCTGACCGCTGGCAAGTCGCTGGTGGAAGAGACTGGCGTAAAGCTCGAAAGCGTAAAACTGGAAGATCTGGGCCGGGCCAAGCGCGTCACCGTGGACAAGGAAATTACCACGATCATCGATGGCGCGGGTGAATCGAAGGCCATTCAGGGCAGGATTAAGCAGTTGCGCGCGCAAATCGAGGAAACCACCTCCGATTACGACAAGGAAAAATTGCAGGAGCGGCTGGCGAAGCTGGCTGGCGGAGTAGCCATCATCAAGGTTGGCGCGGCTACTGAGACCGAAATGAAAGAGAAGAAGGCTCGCGTAGAGGACGCGATGCACGCCACGCGCGCCGCGGTGGACGAAGGTATTGTCGCGGGCGGCGGCGTCGCGCTTCTCTGCGCGGCCAAAGCCCTGAAGGATCACAAACTGGAAGGGGACGAGCAGATTGGTCTGAACATTATCGCTCGCGCCTGTGAAGAGCCACTGCGCCAGATCGTCGTCAATTCCGGTTTGGAGGGGGCGGTGGTGGTCGAAAAGGTTCGCGAGAGCAAGGACCCGCACTTCGGCTATAACGCCGCTACCGGCATATATGAGGACCTGATAGCCGCCGGAGTCATCGATCCTACCAAGGTGACCCGTACGGCCCTGCAGAATGCGGCGTCCATTGCGTCGCTGATGCTGACAACCGAAGCGATGATCAGCGAGATTCCGGAACGCAATGCAGGCCAGTTAATGAACTCGATGGGAGCCGGCGGACGGGGCATGGATTACTAAGCCAACAGGGCGGCAAAAACTTGGGGCTGGATTCCTGGCGGGCTCGATCTCGGCGAAGCCAGCCCTGCGAGATCATCGAACTACCCACGGGAAGCCGGAGCGATGTCTATTGGAACCACCGGCCGCGGTTCGCAGGGAGGCCGCCTGGAGCTCATAGTTCACCTGCTCTTGGCCACGCTCTGTACATGCGGTAATCGGCAGCCTTGAGACACGACACCGCGACAGATACCGCGGTAAGTTTGACGCTCCTACCTGCGTGCGTTAGAATCTAACTGCGGGGTGGAGCAGTCTGGTAGCTCGTTGGGCTCATAACCCAAAGGTCGGTGGTTCAAATCCATCCCCCGCAACCATTTACTTTCAATCAGTTACGCGTATCTCGCTAGTCCCATTGCCAGTTTGCTAACAGACTGAGAAACCCAAAGACGACGACCATAGTTTTCGCGGGAGTCTATCTCCACCATTTGCTTGTGATTGCATTGAAAGCGCCGGATCCTGACGCGGCGAGGACCACGCGGCGGCGCGCACAGACTCGCGTGATAGCGAAGCCGTTGCGTACGACGTTCCTCCGAACTGGTTTGTTAGCACAATCTCAAACACGCGAGCTCTTCCCACGTGATTCTGGGGGTCGAGAGGAATCCCAAGCACTTCCAGGATCTTCTTCAGGTCGGAAGTTGCTCTGCTATTTCATCTACTCGCTCTGGATAGAACGCAACATGTCTCTTTAGCCGAGTAGGTAAGCCAGCTCTGCGACATCGGTATCCGGCCGGTTGAGATACTCGCGCGCCAGTTCCTGAAGCAACTTACGAAAAGTCGTCCCGTCGTCATCGATCCGCCTCTGCAAGGTCCGATCGCTTAGCCCCAACTCACGCGCCACGGCCGAGACGTCGGGCCGGGCCCCTGCCTGCAGGCGTTTTAGAATCCATTTCACCTGCTCGCTGATCGAACGTTGGGCACGCTGCTTTTCCAAAGCTTTGTCGAGTTGTGGGTCCAACATTTCAAGCAACTCGGCATTGTGGGTGAGGAACGGCCGGTCGAGATCGGCCGTGTGGAGGACGAGGACACTCCGGCGCGCTCCGAATTTGACCGGGCATTTGAAATAAGCTTCGTGGACCCTGGTCGCTTCTGGATTGCGCTTGAGCTCCACCCTTTTCGGATTCACCGGATATCCCGCACCACGGCGACCGAGTTCAACGAATGACGCAAAGGAAACATCGCGAGCCAGCCAAAATGAGCCTGCGCTTCCTCCTGAGCGAGGCTGGTGCCATTCTCGCTTGCTGGCGTATCTTCGGTCACCGTTCAGGTAAAGAATCAGGTTGGACTCTCAAACACGCAGACTGTCGCCATGGCCGATGTGGCTCCAACCATATTCTCTCTGGGATCAGACGGAGCAGGACAGGGTTCGTCCTCGATTCTACTGGCACGCTTAACTCGATCTATCATCCCTTCTCCAGCGGAGCCGTGATTAGCATCTGGGTTACGGGTGGTGGAATGACTTCTACCCCAATCGCCGATGGACAAATCTACAACACCCTGCAGCCCCTCGCTGACTCCGTTTCGGTTCAGATCGGCGGCTTCAATGCCAAGGTCGCTTATGCTGGGTTGTTTTGTGGAAGCCCCGGTGTTATGCAAATCAACGCTGCCGTACCCGCTGGAGTGGAACCAGGAACCGCTGTGCCGCTCCAGATTGTTGTAGGAGGGCACCCATCTCAAGCAGGCATCACAATAGCTATTAAGTAAACCCGAACGGGCGCAGATCGAACCACGAAGCAAGCCGTCCAGCGCCGTGGAGCAGGTAGACACGACACGACATGGTCCACGAAAATTGCAGGCCATCAGGCTAACGGCCACACATGATTCAGATCTGCTATTTGATCGCGATAATAACGCCTGGGGGCGGAAGGTCCCTCCCACCACAAGCGTCAAAGGAGCCATCCCGGTGGTGGCGTCGCTCGGAATCACGACATCGAACTGGGCCACGCCGGAGACGAGGTCAGGTGCTTGTCCAGCATAGTTTACATGCGCGCCGCTACTGCCAACGCCAACAACGACTGGCAAGGGAATTGTGGGGAAATTGAACTTGGTAAACCTTTCCGGCGGCGGGTCCGCTCAGGCATTGCTGCTCGCGCGGAGGTACGTAAGGTGCCGCTTGATTGAGTGAGCGTGAGTGGAAAGTGGCGAACGCGCGCAGCCTACCAATCATAGAGCCGGAGCCCGAGCTGGTCGAGTTCTGGGCTACGTGGTGTCCTCCGTGCCGCTCGACGCTAAAATGGTTGAGCGAATTGAAAGCGAAGTACGGGGACAGACTGGCGGTTGTTGCGTTAGCGGTGGAGTCGCCCGAAGGAGGCGTGCGCTCGACTGTGTGCGGAGTCGGAGGTGGCCTACGCTAGGCGATTGCCGATATTCCCACGCTTCAGTCGGCGACATTACGGCAGTCCCAACCCTGTTCTTGTTCTACAAGACGGGAAAGAAAGACGGCGAGAGTCGTTTACGGAGCCCCGCCTGATTTGCATGAGCAAATCGGCAAGATGCTTCCAGATCTTATGAGGTGAAGCCGACAATGAATATTCGCGGAAACCCAACTCGCCGGTCATTTCTTCGGACCGCCGCGGCAATAGGCGCCGTGGCAGCTTGGGGGCGCGCGGCGGAACGCCCGCCGGCAAAGTGGAAAGAACGCCGGGAACTGTTTCCGGAGGGCGTCGCATCGGGTGATCCGGATCATCAGAGCGTGATTCTATGGACCCGCGTTACTGATTCCGCTGTCGACAAGTTGTACGTCGAGGTCGCGGAGGATGATCGGTTCACGAAGATCGTCAGCAATGCCGCTACCCCTGTCTCGGCGGACGCCGACTGGACCACTCGCGTTCTGGTAGGTGGACTGAAGCCGGCGCACGTGTACTGGTTTCGGTTCATGACGAAGGATGGCTCAGGAAGCCGGATCGGCCGCACAATCACGGCGCCCG
>Ga0302324_100004206_pt1 | contig 31999 bp, 25 predicted proteins | sample Palsa_T0_1_FD_201949 | JGI IMG/M metagenome (GOLD analysis project Ga0302324, IMG submission 201949) | Peat permafrost microbial communities from Stordalen Mire near Abisko, Sweden - Palsa_T0_1 | ecosystem: Environmental > Terrestrial > Soil > Palsa > Peat permafrost | place: Sweden: Abisko... | reverse complement strand
CGAAAGCTCGCTGCAGGCGACGAGAAAGGCGTCCGCGCCGTTTTCCTTCAGCTTTCGCGCAATCGCCTCGTATGTGCGCCGATGCGCGGGCGATGCGCCGCCGGCTTTGACCGCCTTGATGATTTCGAGCAGCCGGTCTTCGGTGTCTTGATCGACAGGGGTCGACTCATAACCCGCGGCCGCAAGACGTTTGTCGAACAAGCCGACGCGAAGCACGGCTGGCGAAGCCAGCATGCCGATCTTTTTGGGTTTGGGCTCGAGCGCGTCGAGGCGCGCCACAGCAAGGCCCACCATGTCGAGAACGGGAATGCCGACCGCTTTGGCAACAGCCGGATGATAGTAATGCGCGGTATTGCAGGGAATCGTCAGGAACTCCGCGCCCATCGCTTCGAGCTTGCGCGCCATCGCGACGAGGACCGGCGTAGGATCTTCGCCGCCGCCTTCGAGGATCGCCTTGATGCGCGACGGAATTTTGGGATTGTTGTCGGCAATGACGTGCAGATGATCGCTGTCGTCTTGTGCAGGAATCGCGGCGACCAGACGGCGCATGAATTCGACCGTTGCTTCCGGTCCCATGCCACCAATCACGCCGACAGTTTTCTCGGGCGCGCTCATGCGAATGTGTCGGGATAACCGAACAGGCCTGCGGAACCGCCGGTGTGCAGGAACACGATGTTCGAATTCGTTTCGAACGCGCCCTTGCGCACAAGGTCGATCAGCCCCGCCATGCCCTTTCCGGTGTAAACGGGATCGAGCAGGATACCTTCGTGCTGCGCCAGCAATGTCACCGCCTCGACCATGCCTTCGGTGGGCAGGCCATACCCCTGGCCGACATAATCGGAATTGGCCCCGATATGTTCGCGCTTTACGGCGCCCGGTGCATTAACGAGCTCTGCTGTCCTTTCGGCGAGCGTAAAGACGGCCTCTTCCTGCTTCTCTTTTGGGGCCCGCACGCTGATGCCCAGCACCGGGATGTTCGCATGGATCGCGCAGAGTCCGGCCACTAGCCCAGCTTGCGTGCCTGTGCTGCCGGTGGCCTGAACGATGAGATCGATCCTGAGATTCATCTCATTGGCCTGTGCCACAAGCTCCAGCGCGCAATTGGCGTAACCGAGCGCGCCGGTGGGATTCGAGCCGCCGCCCGGGATGACGTAAGGTTTCTTGCCTTTCGCGCGCAGGTCCTTCGCGACCGCTTCCATCTCGGCATTCATGTCCGCACCGGCCATGCGCTTCGAAATTTGCGCGCCGTGCAGATGATCAAGCAGGACATTGCCATTCTGGGTGTATTCGCGCGTCGAAAAACCAGTGCGGTCCTCAAGCAGGATATGGCATTCGAAACCGAGTTTCGCCGCGGCCGCCGCTGTCTGGCGCGCGTGATTGGACTGGGTCGCGCCTTGCGTGATGATTGTGTCGGCGCCCTGGCGCATTGCATCGCCCATCAGGAATTCGAGTTTGCGAGTCTTGTTGCCGCCTGTCGAAAGTCCCGTGCAATCGTCGCGCTTGATCCACAGGCGCGGGCCGCCGAGATGCTTTGTAAGCCGCTCCATCGGCTCCAGAGGGGTAGGCAGATGCGCCAGTTTTACGCGCGGAAACCGTGACAGATGCATGATCAAGCCTTTCCGATGAGGAGCGAATGTTAGACCGGATCGAGGCGACGCGCGCGTAGAAATTCCCGGGGGACGCGGACCGCGCGGATATCCAATACCATGATGTCAACCGCGGCCGATGAACGGCATTTTCGTCGCCATCACCATGAGAAACGGCACATTGGCGTCGAGCGGCAGGCTCGCCATATAGACCACGGCTCGCGCGACGTGTTCGACATCCATCGTCGGCTCGGGCGCAAGCGCGCCGTTCGCCTGCGGCACGCCTGCGCTCATGCGCGCCGTCATTTCCGTGGCGGCGTTGCCGATATCGATCTGACCGCAAGCGATATCGAAAGGCCGTCCATCCAGCGCCGTCGATTTGGTGAGGCCGGTTATCGCGTGTTTCGTCGCAGTATAAGGCGCGGAACAGGGCCGTGGTACATGCGCCGATATGGAACCGTTGTTGATGATGCGTCCGCCACGCGGGCTCTGCGCCTTCATCAAGCGGATCGCTTCCTGCGTGCACAGGAACGCGCCCGTCAGGTTGGTGTCGACGACCCGCTCCCACTGTTCGATCGGAATATCTTCCATCGGCATGGGCGGCGTTCCCGTGCCGGCATTGTTGAAGAGCACGTCGAGCCGCCCGTAGGCCGACTTCGTCTGCGCGAACAAGGCACGCACGGATGCCTGGTCGGCGACATCACAGGCGATGGCGAGCATGGCGCCCCGTCCGGCCATGGCCACTGTTGCATCCAGCGCATTCTTCCGCCGGCCGGCGACCGTGACGGAATAGCCTTCATGCGACAATGCCAGGGCGACGGCACGGCCGATGCCGGAACCTGCGCCAGTAACGATCGCGACGCGCGCAGTCTTGGTCATGTGTCGACTCCTTGTGCGGCGCACCTGAAATTTTCCAGCCATTGCCCGGACAGCTCCGCGGAACATGAATGAAGTGGGTCGAGAAAGGCAAGAATACGCGATTCATACTATGGTATTTGTTGAATTATCCCGGTCGAAGCATCACATTGCAGCCATATTTCCCCTCTGCACGAAGACCTATAGGAGACCCAAACTATGAAACCCGGCAATGCACAACAACGCCGCAAGGCCCCCCTCGCGACACCGTCGGATCTCAAATCCAATGCGATCAAGGACCTGACCGGCGCCCTCAATGCGCTCTGTGCGGATGTGTTTGCTCTCTATCTCAAAACGAAAAACTTCCACTGGCATATGTCGGGGCCGCATTTCCGCGACTATCATCTGTTGCTGGACGAGCACGGCGATCAGATTTTCGCGATGACCGATCCCATTGCCGAGCGCGTGCGGAAGATCGGCGGCACGACTCTGCATTCGATCGGCCATATCGGTCGCCTGCAGCGTCTCCATGACAACGACGCAGAGTATGTGACGCCACGCGATATGCTGGCCGAGCTGCGCGAAGACAACAAGCAACTGACCGCGAGCATGCGCGAAGTGCACGATCTTTGCGACGAACACCACGACGTGGCGACCGCCAGCCTGCTCGAAGTGTGGATCGACGAAACCGAGCGGCGCACCTGGTTCCTGTTCGAGGCTTGCCGCATGGGAGAAGAATGAAAGCTCTGCGTTTCGCGAAATACGGGCCGCCGTCCGTTCTGTCGCTTGAGGATGTCGGCACGCCCACCCCCAAGCCGGGCGAAGCGCTTGTCGAGGTGCATGCTGCCGCGATCAACCCCAGCGACGTCAAAAACGTCGCCGGGGCTTTCGATGCCACACTGCCGCGCACGCCGGGCCGCGACTATGCCGGTGTCGTCGTGGAGGGTGATGGCTGGAAGGGCAGGGAAGTTTGGGGCAGCGGCGAAGGGCTCGGTGTTGCTCGCGACGGCACACATGCGCAATATCTCGTCGTGCCGTCGGACTGGCTTTCGCAAAAACCTTCGAACCTCACGATGGAGCAAGCGTCAACGGCAGGCGTTCCGTTTCTCGCCGCGTGGTCGGCGCTCGTCGATGCTGCGGATATTCGGCAGGGCGAGACGGTTTTGATCACGGGCGCGCTCGGAGCAGTCGGACGCGCTGCCACGCAGATCGCGCATTGGAAAAAAGCAAAGGTCATCGGTGCCGACCGTTCGGATGGTCGATCGGGTGCCGACGCTTTCATCAATACGACGAACAAAAATCTAGCGGCCGAGGCAAGGGCGCTGACGGGCGGAAAGGGGGTCGATCTCGCATTGGATGCGGTCGGGGGTCCGATGTTCGAACCGACGCTCAAATCGCTTCGCATCGGCGGCAGACAGGTGGCGATCACCAGCGCGGGCAACCGGCGGGTCGAGTTCGACCTGCTCGATTTCTACCACAATCTGTCACGTCTGATCGGTGTCGACACGATGAAGCTGACGGGTCCGCACATTGCAAAGATCATGGATGCTTTGCGGCCCGCATTCGAGGAGGGGATATTCGAACCCTTTCCCAGCAGGGCGTGGAACATCGATCAGGCTGTTGATGCGTACGCCGCCGTCGCGAAGGGCGGCTCTTCCGACAAAAACGTCCTCCTGCTGCGCAGCAGTTAGCAGGGACGGCGAAACGCCATGTTCCCAAGCCGGTTTCGCGGGGTAGCTGTCGGACCGCCTAACCTTCCGCATGGTGCGCATGATCAATTGCTAGTTGCACTCCCGGCAGCGGCAGAGTCGGCATGCAATTGGGCATAGGAAGGAACTGTGCTCACCGGCCGCACGTTTAACCAGCGCTACAAGGAGCAACAGCCATGAAACATCTTTTGATAACAAGTGCCGCGCTTGCCCTGCTGATGGGCACGAGTGCCGCATTTGCGCAAACCAACGAGACGACGACCACCACCACCCAATCTCCGGATTCGACGACGCAAACGACGGTCACGAAATCCCAGGACGCGAACGGGAACTACACCCAGTATCGCAAGATGGTCACCTCGACGCGCCATTACGATGCCGGGGCGTGGATGGCGCCTGCCGACTACCAGCCGCGGCATTTTGTGCTCGGCGATCGGCTGCCGGCGGATCTTCTCGCAAACAATTACTACGTGTCGAACTACGGCAACTACGACCTCGCGTCGCCGCCCGAAGGTACAGTTTGGGTGCGCGTCGGTTCGGACGTTTTCTTGGTTCGCAGCGACAACGGCGAAATCATTCAAGCCGATTACGGCATGTTCAACTGAACGCCGTTCACCGCGCGCATTCAACCAGTCGCGACTGCATGATCGATTATTGACGTTTAAAGGGCCCGGCGCTGCCATGCGTCGGGCCTTTGTGTCATTCCGGTCACGATGGTGCATGGAACCAACACCCGTCTCGCTGCTTAAGAAGGTGTACGGCGACGCGCACGAATGAGCGACTCTGTATGAAAAGAGGGGGCAGTGCTTAACCTGGGATGAAAAACGATGATGACGCCCATTTTGGCCATCCGCGGCCAATATCTCGATCCGAACGATCTTCGCTTTGCGCGCAATCAGCGTGAAGCGGGTATCGAGCACCTGCAGTGGGAAGACCGGATCAAACCGCTGCGCCCCATCGCCTATGATATCGCGCTCGGACTCAGCGTTGTCTCCGCTGTCGCCGTCGCCTGCGTGTTCGCTTGAACGACACGTTTCGGGCGTCACTGGCCGCTAATGCGAACTGCGCCTCTTTGCGGCACCGAGTTTCGGCGACGGCTTGCCCTTCAGGCTGCGTTTCAGCGCCTCCATCAGGTCGATGACGTTGCTTTCTTCCGGCGGTTCCACCGCAACGATCTTCTCGCCGCGTTCCTTTTGCTTGATCAGCTTGCGCAGGGCAGTTTCGTAGCGGTCCTTGAATTCGTCCGGTGCGAACGGTCCCTCCTGCTGCTCGATGATCTTTTCCGCGATCTCGATCATGCGCCGGTCGGGTTTCTCCTTCGGGATGTCCCGAAATGCAGCATCCGCATCGATCACTTCGTTGCGCATGCGCAGGCTATACGCGATCAGCCCCTTGCCGCGCGCCTCCACGGCCATCAGACGTTCGCGTGTGTGCATGACGACACGGCCCAGGGCAACGCGTCCTGCCCCGGCCATGGCGTCGCGAATGACCGTATAGGCTTGGACGCCGGAGTCGTCCGATGGCAACAGATAGAAGGGATCGTTCCAGAACAGCCGGTCGATCGAGGACTCGTCGACGAAGCGCTCGATTTCCAGAGTGTGTGTGGTTTCGAGCTTGACGGCGTCGAGTTCCGTCGGTGTCAGCACGACATAGCGGTTCTTCTCGAATTCGTAGCCCTTCACCAGATCCGCGCGCTCGACGGGCCCCGTGTCGGGATCGGTCGGAATCATGCGGATGCGATTGTTGGTTTTGGGGTTGAGCAAATGAAAGGAAATATCGTTGGTATGCGTGGTCGCTGGGTAGAGCGAGATGGGGCAACTCACCAGCGACAATCGCAACTGGCCTTCCCAGATCGGGCGTCTTGAAAGGCTTGCTTTTTCACTCTTTTCCGGCGCGTCATCATTGGCCGCAGCGCGACGATGAGATTTGCCGGTCGCTTTTGAGGTGTTTCCACTCGGAACGCTTTTTTTGCGTCGCGCAGTCTGGGCCATGTGTCGATCTCCGGCGGTCTGGAAGGAAACCTTCTCACGCGCCGAGTGTTCCGTCACCTCACTCCATCGGGCGCCGTACTGGCTCCCCTCGGCGATCTCCTCGCTGATACGGCCTTCAGGCGTTCAGTGGGGCCGGTAGAGAAACAGCCCTACCGTGAGTAACAGTCCGAGCACCACGACGAATCCCCGGATCAATTTTTCTTCGACCCGCTGCAGCAGCAATGCGCCGGCATACCCTCCCATCATGGCGCCCGCGCACACCACGCCGACACGCAACCACGAAACATGCGGCGTGAACACGAAGATGGCGACGGCCGCCGCGTTCATCACGCCGGCAAGCACATTTTTCGTGGCACCGGCAACGCGGACCGCAAGTCCTGCGGCGGTGAGCGCCGCCAGCATCAGGAATCCGATGCCGCCGCCGAAATAGCCGCCATAGATCGCGATGAAAAATTGAGCTACTCCGGCCACGCGTGGATCGAGCGGGCGCGATTGTTCTGTGTTGCGGGGCCCGAAGCTGCCATAGGCGAACAGTCCTGTGGCGAACAGCACGAGCCACGGCACTAGCCGCGCAAAGAAACTCGATGGCGTCGAGATCAGTAGGATCGCGCCGACGACGCCACCGGCGAGACTGATGAGCGCCAACGCGAGAAACGAAAGTCCGCTCGTGCCACTGACCGATCGGCGTCCCATCCAGCCCGTGGTCACCTGGCCCGGAAACAAGGCGAGTGTCGAGGCAATGTTCGCGGCTCTCGCATCGAGGCCGCTCAAGATTAGCGCGGGCAAGGTCACGAAGGATCCTCCGCCGGCCAACGCATTCTGCGTGCCTGCCCAGACGGCCACGACAAACAAAAGAATCAGCATCGAGTTACCTTCAAATGAATGCGACCGCCTCGCAAGTACGATAGGTGCAGCTTGATGAAAGCGCGGATGGGCCACGCGTCACGCCGAATTGACGCCCGATTGGCCGGTATTCCACTGTACCGATTGACCCGGATTGCCGCTTCGGCAAGTCTCCCCTGGCGCCTATTGAGGGATTTACATTGCGCTGGCGATCCATTGCGGCCGTGGGGCCGATCTTGTTGTTCGGCTTCGTTGCGGCGGCACACGCCCAGACGGCCGACGATCTCGTGGCCAAGAACCTGGCCGCCCGCGGCGGAGTTGATAAGCTCTCCGCCATCCATACTTACGTGACGAAAGGCGAGATGCGCCTGCCGGGCGATTTCAAGCTTGCCTATACCGAAACGAAATCGCGTCTGGGTATAGGAGCGGCCTGCGCGGTGCGCATCGATGCGGCGATCCAGGGCCTTACGGTCGTTCAGGCCTATGACGGCAAGAGCGGCTGGCGCATCAATCCGTTCGAAGGCCGCAAGGACGCCGAATTGATGGGCGCGGACGATGCGCGCGCGCTCGGCGACGAAGCGCTGGTCGACGGCGCCCTTCTTTCGGCGACGGCCAAGGGCGCGAAGGTCGAATATCTCGGGCGCGAAGACATCGACGGCACCCAAGCCTACAAGCTGCGCGTGTCGGAGACCGACGGCACCGCGTTCACCTATTATCTAGATCCGGATGTGTATCTCGAAATCCGCGTGGTCGAAAACCGCACCATCCGCGGCGCGGAGCAGGAGACGGAAACAGATCTGGGCGATTACGAAAAAGTCGCCGGGGTCTATTTCCCGTTCTCGATCGCATCGGGCCCGAAGAATTCCGCAGACTCCGACAAGCAGGTGATCACGATCGCGTCGGGCGAGGCGAATGTCGCCGTGCCGCCCGGCCTTTTCGCAATGCCCGCGGCTCCGGTTGCTTCAACCAAATGAAACGCCGTCCTCAACGGTGGAGGGATAATTTGCGTAACATTCTCGTCTTGACGCTCATCGCGTCCGCCCTGTGCATCAGCGTCACCGCAGCGATGGCGCAGTCCGTCGCCGACAGCTCGGCGGTATCGGGGCTTGGCATCCGCAATATCGGTTCGGCCGCCATGAGCGGGCGCATCGCGGCCATCGCCGGCCGTCAGGAAAAGGATGGAAAGATCACGCTGTTCATTGGTGCTGCATCCGGCGGCGTGTGGAAATCGCAGGATGGCGGAACGAGCTTCAAGCCGGTCTTCGATCGCGAGCCCGTGCAATCGATCGGCGCGATCGCACTCGACCCGACGAATCCCAAAGTCGTGTGGGTCGGCACCGGCGAAAGCTGGACACGCAATTCCGTGTCCATCGGCGACGGTATCTATAAATCGACGGATGGCGGCGAGACCTGGACGAATATGGGCTTGCCGAATTCCGAGCGGATCACGCGTATCGTTGTCGATCCGAAGGACGGCAACACCGTCTATGCCTGCGTGCCGGGCAAGCTGTGGAGCGACAGCGCCGATCGCGGGCTCTACAAGACAACTGATGCCGGCCAAAGTTGGTCGCTGATCCTGAAGGGCGGCAATCTCTCGACGGGCTGTTCTTCCGTGACGCTTAATCCGCGTGACCCGGATAAAATCCTGGCCGGCATGTGGGATTTCCGGCGCAAGGGCTGGACCTTTCGCTCTGGCGGCGACGGTCCGACCGCTCCGTCGTCGAGTGGATTGTTTCATTCAACCGATGGCGGCCAAAGCTGGACCGCGATGACGGCAGAGACCAACAAGGGACTCCCCACCACGCCGTGGGGCAGGATCGAAGTCGTTTATGCGCCGTCCGATCCCGATCGCGTTTATGCGTTTATCGAGAATGTGCGCTCGGCGCTCTATGTCTCCAACGATGGCGGCTCGACGTGGGGTGAGCGCGACCGCAGCCGCAACATGGTCTGGCGGCCGTTCTATTTCTCGCGACTTGTCATCGATCCGACGAACCCCGATCGCCTGTTCAAAATGAACCTGACGCTCATCGCATCGGAAGACGGCGGCAAGAGCTTCACCCAAGCGGGCGGAGACAATGGTCACGGCGACTGGCACGATGTCTGGATCAATCCGGAGAATCCGAAACAGGTGATCGGCGGCGACGATGGCGGTCTTTGGCTTTCCTATGACGGTGGCGTGAAATGGTGGAAGGGCGGGAACCTGCCTATCAGCCAGTTTTATCATGTGAGCGTCGACGACAAGGACCCGTACCAGGTCTATGGCGGCCTGCAGGATAATTCCGTGTGGGTGGGCGACAGCGCCTATCCGGGCGGCATCTCGAACAGCCGCTGGGAAAATCTTTTGGGCGGCGACGGCTTCTTCGCGTTCGCCGATCCGACTGATCCCAATTTCGTCTACGGCGAATCACAGGGCGGCTATATTGCGCGCGTGAACCGCAAGACGCTCGAGCAGCGTGACATCCAGCCCAAGGCGAATTATCACGAAAAGCTGCGCTTCAACTGGAACACGCCGGTTGCACTTTCGCCCAACGACAAGGGCACGCTCTATATCGGCGCGCAATTCCTGTTCCGCTCGCGCGATCACGGCGTGAACTGGGAGCGCATTTCGCCGGACCTCACGACCAACGACCCCGAGATGCAGAAGCAGGAACAATCGGGCGGCATCACCGTCGACAATTCCGCCGCGGAAACGCACACCACGATCTATTCGATCTCCGAGAGCCCGAAGAATCATGGTGTGATCTGGGTCGGTACGGATGACGGCAACGTGCAGTTGACGCGTGACGCCGGCAAGACCTGGGCTAATGCGGTCTCCAACATCGAGGGTCTTCCGAAGGGCAACTGGATCAGCTGGGTCGAAGCGGGCCGTTACGATCCCGCGACCGCTTACGTCACGGTCGACCGGCACAATTTCGGCGACATGGCGCCTTACGTCTATCGCACGCGCAATTACGGCAAGACCTGGGAACCGTTGATTACGCCTGCTACGCAAAGCGTGCGGGGCTATGCCCATGTGGTGAAAGAAGACCCGAAATCACCCAACATTCTCTATGTCGGAACCGAGTCCGGCCTCTTTATCTCTCTCGACGGCGGCGCGAGTTGGGCCGCCTTTGCGCCCAACAATTTCCCGCATGTGGCCGTGCGTGATCTGGCGTTCCAGACGCGTGACGACGATCTCGTGATTGCCACGCATGGGCGCGGCATCTGGATCGTGGACGACATTTCCCCTTTGCGCGCCCTGCGTCCCCAAACGATGGCGCAGGAAGCGACTCTGATTCCGGGTCGTCCGGCGCAGCAGCGCATCGAAGGCAATGGCGGTTGGGCCAATGGCGACGCCGTCTATTCCGGACAGAACCCGGCTGACGGCGTCACGATTACGTACTATCAAAAGGCCCGCCAGGTGATTGGCCGCCTCAAGCTCGATGTGCTCGACGCCAAGGGGAATCTCGTAACCACCCTGCCGGCATCCAACCGCAAAGGCCTCAATCGCGTCGTGTGGTCGATGCGCGAAGACCCGCCGCAGACGCCTCCGGGCGCGACACTCGTCTACAATGCGACGCGAGGTCCGCGCGTGCTGCCAGGAACATACACGATCCGTCTCACAAAGGGCGCCAATGTCTACACCATGCCGTTCAACATCGGGCTCGATCGCCGTACCACCTTCACGGTTGCCGATCGCAAGGCGCAATACGACGCGGCCAAGCGAGTCTCAGGGCTCTTCGGCCGTATGAGCACGCTGTCTGGCAAGATTGTGGAAGTGCGCGAGGGCGCGCAAGCCGATGCGGCAAAGCTGCCGGAAGGAGACGCCCTGCGGCAGCAACTGGAAACGCTCGCCGATGAAGCTGACGCGTTGCGCAAGAAAATCGTGGCGACGACGGAGGGCGGTGCAATCACCGGCGAAGAGCGCCTGCGCGAGCATATGGATTTCGTCTATGGTGCGATCATGTCGGTCGAGGACAAGCCGACACCCTATCAGGTCGCGCGCATCAACGTCCTCGAGCATGAGCTCAAGGACGTCGAGGATCAATTCGCGGAGCTCGAAAAAGGCGAACTCGCAACCGTCAATTCGCATCTCAGAGAGAAGGGCCTGGAGCAGATTGCGCTCGTCGATTCGCCGGCCGGCTTCGCAGGCGGCGGCGGGCCGGCCAGGGCGCTCGCCTCGGGCCTGATTGGGCTGCGTGTGTTCGACGTCGGATCGCTGCAGGCGGAAGCCGGCGATCGTGACGAGCGCGACTAGAAAGCGCCCGCCGTCCGGGTCGCAAGGCATCTATGCGATTTCGGAAACCTACAAAGCGCTGCGCGCCTTCCGGAACGCTTTTTCAAGCCATACCAGCAGCCGGCCCTCGACGACTGCACGGTTGGTTTCGTTCAGAAGTTCGTGCCGCGCGCCGGGATACATGTCGACCGTGACATCGAGACCGGCTGCTTTGTAACGCTCAATTAACGGCATGACCCAGGCCATTTGCCGGTTCACCGGGTCCTGATCGCCCACGAAGACGTAAAGCGGAAATCCCGGACGAATACGCCTCAGCTGCTGGGGATCGGCGAGACGCGCGGCCTGTGCAAACACGGACATCATCGTATCGGGCGTGAGCGCAAACCCGCAGAGCGGATCGGCGATATAGGCGTCGACCTGCGCGGGATCCCGACTCAGCCATTCGAATGGCGTGCGTGCGGGCTCGAAGGGTGCGTTCAGGAGCGCAAGCCCCTTCGGATCTTCGACGAGCTTCACGAGGTGGTCGACCGCAGCGGTGCCGCAAAGTGCTGCGCCGTCCACGAGCGCCGAATGATCGAGCAGATAGGCCTGTCCCAGCATGGAGCCGAGGCTATGACCGAGAAAAAAGACGGGAAGCCCGGGATGCTCGTCGCAGGCGATGCGCGTCAGGACCGCCAGGTCGTCGACCACGCCGGCAAAGCCGCCGTCTCCGAAATCGCCGAAAGACTCGGGCGACTGCGCAGTGAGCCCGTGACCGCGATGATCGTCCGCATAAAGAACGAATCCTTCCGACAGAATTCTGTCGAGGGCCGGCGGATAGCGCCGTGCATGTTCGCCCATGCCATGGGCGAGTTGCACAATCGCCTTGGGCCTGTCCAGTTTGCTCCAGCGATAGGCCGCAATGGTCGCGCCGTCTTTGCCTTCGAAAGTGAACTGGTGCTCTTTCAGCAAGTCCGAAATTCCCGGATAGGCATCGATATCAGCCTGCCTTCAAAGCGCAATGGGATCAAGTTCCGTGAAAGTCTGTTCGAGAATTTTCCACGGACCGTTCGCCCGGCGCTGGAAGATGAAAATATAATTACCTTTGGAATGGATCGTCTTGCCGCCTGTCACGGTAACGAGCGTTTCGTCATAGGTGCCGCTGTCATAGGCAAGTTCACCTGACGTCTGAGTCCAGAGGCTGTGCACCACAATGTGAGGATTGAACTTCGCCTGCAGGCCGGCGCAGTTCTGGCGGATCGCCGGTGCGCCGACCCAACTCGCGCCTACTGTCGGCAGGAAAACTGCATTCGGTGCGTAGAGCTGCATGACGGCATCGAGATTCTTCTGCGTCCAATCGGTCGCCCATACGGAACTGAGCTCCGCCGGCGTTGGCGCCGCCTGCGCTTGGCCGAAGCTCGTGAGCGCAACGGCGGAGATGACGATCGCCGAAAACTGTCTGCGATGTCGGATCATTCGTACCTTCCCAAGGCGGCCCTGATATCTTAGTCGCGAAACGCAATTTGGGATAGGTAGGCCGCGTTCGCATCGTTATGAAGGTGGGTCGACGCTCAAGTCGGGTTTGGGAGCGGCATCGGATCCAACCCGCCGGAAGGGCGCGCCGGAGGCATACGTAGTAGCCCTATGCGCGCGTATTTACCAGATGTCGCCATCTGGAATGCGCTAGACTGCCGAAACACGTCCCGAAAATCTTGTATTGAGTATGCGATGCCCGACGGCTCGGCTACGGCCCATCTTTATCGACCGAAGCTCGCGACTGTGCTGTCCGAAGGCTACGGTCTCCATCGCTTCCGCAAGGATGTGTTTGCGGCACTGACCGTTGCGATTGTGGCGTTGCCTCTTTCGATGGCGATCGCGGTCGCTTCGGGCGTGGCGCCTGCACGCGGCATCTATGCCGCGATCGTTGGCGGCATCATCGTGTCTGCGCTCGGCGGCAGCCGTTACCAGATCGGCGGGCCGGCCGGGGCATTCATCCTTCTCGTCACCGCCACCGCTGCGCGATTTGGAGTCGAGGATTTGCTGCTCACCGTCATGTTGTCGGGATTGATGCTGGTGCTGTTGGGCATGCTGAGGCTGGGGTCTCTCATTCGCCATATCCCGCAGGCGGTCACAGTTGGTTTCACCGGCGGAATCGCCGCTGTCATACTTGCGAGCCAATTGAAGGACCTGGGTGGGCTAACGCTCGCGGGCCCAGAACCCGGGCCTCTGCTTCCCAAGCTCGTGGCGCTCGCGCACGCTCTTCCGAGCGTCAGCGCGTCGGCGATTCTCTTGGGCTTGGCCACGGCGGCATCGATATTTGCCCTGAATCGCTTGCGCGCCTCGTGGCCCGGAATGCTGCTCACGGTCGTTGCGGCTTCCGCCGCCGCCTACCTGATGCATCTGCCGGTGGAAACGATTGGCACAAGATTCGGCGCGCTGCCGCGTGGCCTGCCTATGCCGTATTTGCCCCATCTCACTTTGCAACATCTTTTGCCGCTACTGCCCGCGGCATTCTCATTCACGCTTCTCGGCGGCATTGAAAGCCTGTTGTCGGCCAAAGTCGCCGACGGTATGACCGGCCGCAGGCATCGTTCGAATATGGAGCTTGTTGCGCAGGGCATCGCAAATGTCGTCTCCGCACTATTCGGCGGCATCAGCGTGACCGGCACGATCGCACGCACTGCCACCAACATTCGTGCGGGTGCGAGCAGCCCGCTGGCCGGTATCATGCATTCCGTCTTTCTCTTGCTATTCATGCTGGTTGCGGCGCCGCTCGCGGGCTTTGTACCGCTTTCGGCTCTGGCGGCCGTTCTGGTTGTCGTCTCCTGGAACATGGTCGAGAAGGACGAGTTTCGTCTGCTGCTGCGCGACTGGCGCAGCGCGGCGGTGCTGCTCACGACATTCGGGTTGACGCTCGCGAGAGATTTGACGACGGGAATCATCGCAGGTTGCTTGCTGGCCGCGATTTTCGCGTTGCTGAAACGGTTTGGACCGCAAAAGAGGAATTGAGAGCCCGAGTGGCGCGATCACTGCTCTCCAGCAAAGGTTGCTCAAAACGAACGAACCCGGCACATAGGTGCCGGGTTCGCTAGGGGGCGTGAGGATTTCGTGCAGTCTCAGTTGCGCCAGCCGTGGTCGCTGTCGCGGTCGTGCTTCCAATCGGTGTATTTGTTATTCGGCGCATTCCGGTAGTCGCGCATCTGCTGGTCGTTGCGCCAATGGTGCCAATGATGGCCATTGTCCCAATAGCCGTCCTGATAGCCAAAGGCGACGTCGGTGGGTCCGATGCCAACACCGATGCCGATGCCGCCGACATTGACGCCTACACCGACTTGAGCGCTCGCCGGGGATGAGATCGCCAAGGTAGCGCCGGCGATTCCGAGGGCGACGATTGCGCCCTTCAGTGCATTACGCATGAAAATTCCTTCCTTGCTGCCGCACTTCGCGCTCGCGCGAGACGTGGCAGCTTCTCGATGGGCGCACGCTGGATTGGAACGTGTGGAGTCCGCGCACCTCGCGGCGGCGAGATAACGCGCGAGGGCCCGTTTGGCCGCATGGTTAACGGCGGCGTTTCGACACTATGGGTGTTGCGGCGACCAAGTCGGCGGTTCGAAAAGCGCGCCCGCCATGCGTCCAGGGAAGATCGGAAACATCGTTCTGAGCCAGGGCGCCAAATTTGGACTTTCGTCCGCGCCCCAGAAACGGACATCCGTGGTCTCCACGCCGTCGCTTCGAAGAACGCCGCCCTGGATCGCACATTCGAACACGACCATGACATATTGCGCTTCATCGCCATTTTCGTAGTGGACGACGAAATTCGGGCCGCCATAAACGCCGAAGATCCGCGCGGCCGATACGAGCAGCCCGGTTTCCTCCCAGGTCTCGCGCACGACGGCATCCGCGGGCGTTTCGTCGAACTCGATTGCGCCGCCGGGCGTCGACCAAGCGTCGCCATCGCGTTGCCGAACCAGGAGGAGGTGTCCGAAATTGTCATAAACAAGCGCCGAGACCGAAGGAAGCAACAGTCGTTGATGTCCCATCGCGGAGCGCAAAATTCTCACATACTCGGACATTGGCATTCCAGGAACCTCGGACGTTTAGGGCACAGCAACCCGCGATCAGGGTCGAACTTCTACCGAAGTGCGGCAGTATATCGCTGAATCCGCAGTCGGCGCGGCCGTCTTGCGTCATGTCGTTGCAACCCACGCGTGTTGCGAAAGCCCTAGACCGGTCGACGGGCTTCGGGAATACTGAACATCGTGGCATGGACCCGTCACACCTCTTTCAAGCCGGAAAATAAGTTCGAGTTTTGTTCGGGGGCTATCGATATGCTTGAGTCAGCGACAATTGCGTTCGTGGACGGCGTTTCGTCCATTTCGAGCCACAACAGCGTTCATCGAATCGTTTGCTACAAATTGAATTCGGCGGGACAGCCGGAAAAAAGCGTCGAACTGCTCATTCCTGCGGCATCGATCAGCGGGTTCGCAGGCGCGCTCGGCAAACTCAAGTCCTGACGAATCTTGCAGATGCAAAAGTAGATCCGTGGGGAGATTTCGAGAAATCGCGATTGAATTCTTCGAGCCTATCCACGGCGGATCGAGGCTTCCCGCGATAGGAATCTGGATGCGGCTGCGCCTCGTACGACCTGCCCACGTTTCCCAAGAGCCGAACGAGAACGGCCTTTGCCTGACGCCGGGGTGAACGGGTCATTACCCATCGTTCACAAACGTGCCAACCCACCGGCCATTGCGGCAAGAAGCCTGTCTACGATTCCGATATCAATTTGCCGTTTCCGGCGTGAAAGCGCGCGGGCTTAACGAGAGCGGCGAGGTTGTCGGACTCTTCACATCGGCCGACGGTACGACGATTTCGGGGTTCGTGATCAAAGGCGACACCGTCACCGTGATCGACGATCCTCGCAAGAACGCCGTGAACGGTACCAATCTCGAAGGCGTCAACAGGAAGAGATGGATCGTAGGGGTTTGGGACGACAGGGCCGAAAATTTGCATGGACTCATCCTGAGCCCGGACCTTTCGACGTTCTATGAAATCACGGTTCCCGGTTCCACCTCGTCCCCGACTTTCGGGATCAACAATTCCGATCGCGGGGTCGTCGCCTCGGCGTCCGGATCGTACATCCATTGCGACAGTCGCACGCATCCGGCGCCGAAATGCCAGCCGGCGGAGAATTCCATCTCGGCGGAAGCCACGCCCATTCATGTTCCGCCAGGGACCTTTGCACAGTACAGATGACGCGGCGATTGCATCACATACCGGCATTCGGCGACGGGCGCCGCGGAAGCGCGCGCGAAATCAATCTCGGTTGCGGCGCTCCAGGCGTGCCGTCCGGGCATGCTGCTTCCCTGACCGAATGCGATGTCTGCGCAGCGGGGAAGCCCGCGCCGTTATTTTGGGGCGTTGCCGTAGGCCGCCGCGCGCACGATCGCGTTTTCGCGGATGTCCATCCCGAACAGCGGATAGTCGAGTCCGTGATAATTTTTGCCGCCCACGTCGAGCTTGGCGAATTGACTGCCGCGCTGATCCCGCACGAACAGGAAGCCATTGCGGCACTCGGCGGTCGTCCAGGCCCGGACTGGCGCCTGAAGCGGCGGGAACCGGATGCCGTGAGCGTTGTCGCTGCCCCAGAATTTGATCTGAAAGCGGCCCGAGATGGGGACGGCGCCTTTGTGCAGGCTCGCCGAAGCCATTGCGCCGTCGCGCATCCATGTTAGCGGATTGACGCAGAGAAGCTTGTCCTTGGTGTCCGTGCGCACCGGCACGGCCCCTTCGCCATAAGTCGCCCAATGAATGATGCAGTGAATGTCAGCCGGCGTCGCGCAGGCGTGAATGGTCTTCAGCGCGGCGATCTCCTTGTCCGTGATTCCGCCGCCGAGAAGATAGGCCGCGACCAGCCGGTTCGCGAGCGGCGTGCCATCGATGCGCCGCCGGATCAGGTTGAAGCCATGCTCGGTGCCCTGGCTGTGGCTTGCGATGATGAACGAGCGGCCGTTCGAATAATGCTCGAGGAAATAGGTGAAGGCGCGATCGACGTCGGCGTATGCGAAATCTCCCGCCTTCTTGAAGATATCCGGCGTTGCGCTGATGTAGCGAAAGATCGAGGCCTCGCGATATCGCGGTGCATAGACGGCGCAGCAACCGTTGAGCGCGCTGGCCTGGTTCGCCAGCATCCAATCAGTGTTCTCTTCGGTCTGGCTGTCGGCCACGAGGGGCGAATTCCAGTCCGCGCCATTCATGTAGCCGGTGGGATGGATGAAGAAGGCGTCCACTTGGCTGTCCCTGGCGGGCCCGTCGACCCCGGCCGGAACATAGGCCGTGAGCCCCGGCTTCGAAGGGAGCGCCGCCCAGGCGCGCGCATTGCTATAATCCGGCGCCGGCGCTTTGAATTGGAGGTCCCAGCCGTGCTGCGGTCCGAACAGGGCGACGACCTTGATCATATTGCCGGTGAAATAAGTCGCAGCGCCTGCCACGACGAGTAGCGCAATGATCGTTCCGACTGCATACAGAAAAATCTTCATCGGTCTTCCCCCAGGCCCCGAAAAGTATGACGTGATTTCATCTCTTTGCCGAGCGGCTCTCAAGGCCTCGCGGGAAAACGCCTTGAGGTCGCGCCGCAGAGCGCAATTGGCCGATCCTTTTTCGTCTGGAAATGATAGTCTCGGAGGCGGGCCATAGCCATTATTTGGGGGAGATATCATGATATTCGGAATGTCCACATTCACGTTCCTTCACGTCCTGATCAGTCTCATGGGAATCGGCACGGGCCTCGTTGTCGCGTATGGGCTTCTCGCATCGCAGCGGCTGGAGACCTGGACGGCCTGCTTTCTCGTGACGACTGTCGCCACCAGCGTGACGGGGTTTCTGTTTCCGTTCCACGGCTTCACGCCCGCCATCGGCGTGGGCATTCTGTCGATGATCGTGCTGATCGCGGCGATCCTCGCGCTCTATGTGTTTCGTCTCGCGGGCGCGTGGCGGTGGGTCTATGTCGGCGGCGCCGTCATCGCGCTCTATTTCAATGTGTTCGTCCTCATCGTTCAGTCGTTCCAGAAAATCGCGCCGCTGAAGGCTCTCGCACCGACGCAGACCGAGCCGCCTTTCCTGATCGCGCAAGTCGCGGCGTTGTTGTTTTTCATTGCAGTTGGAATCGGTGCGGTCCGCAGATTCCATCCGCTACCGCATACCTGAGAGTCCCAGTCGATTCTGTCCCACAGAGAGATTGCAATGTCCGATGCTTTTCTGGTTCCGGGTTTCCGCACTGCTTTCGTGAAGGCCGGCGGCGCGTTTGCCGGACACACTGCGCTGGAGCTGTCCGCTCCGGTGCTTCAGGCAATGAACGCGCGCACGGCACCTGACTTTGTCGTCTGGGGGCAGGTGATTCCCGATGCGGTCGTTTCCAACATCGCTCGCGAACTGATCTTCGAATCCAAGATGTCGCCGAATATTCCGGCGTTCTCGACCGTCATGGCCTGCTCGACCAGCTTCATCGGTACCATCGTGGCCTCGGGTATGGTGGGACATGGCGATTTCCATCTGGCTCTCGTGGGCGGCGTGGAGACGATGAGCCATGTGCCGCTGGCGCTGAAGGCGCAGTTCGCGGACAGCGTGCTGGGGCAATTCGTCAAGAATCCAGCGGGCGCGCTCGAAACGCTGCAAAAAGTGACGCCGCAGGATTTCGATCTGCCGATCCATGGCTGGGCGAACCGGCAGAGCGGCCGCTCGATGGGCGAGCATACGGAAGACACCGCCAAGCATTTCGCGATTCCACGCGCCGATCAGGACAAGCGCGCGCTTCTGAGCCATCAGGGTGCGATAGCGGGGCAGGACTCGGGCTTCTTCAAGGACATCGTGATTCCGTTCGACGGCGTCGATCGCGACATGATTCCGCGCCGCGACACGTCGCTGGAAAAACTTGCAAGCCTGAAGCCGGCCTTCGATCACAGCGGGCAGGGCACGCTGACGGCCGGAAACTCTTCCCCCAACACGGATGGCGCGGCGTCCATCTGGGTGGCGGACCTTGAGGGTTTGAAACGCCTCGGCAATCCTCCCGCGGTCAGGCTAGTGGACTGGCAGGTGCAGGCGATGGATTTCCACGAGGAAGGCATCCTTATGGCACCCGCGCGCGCGATCCCGCGGCTGCTCGCGCGCAACAAATTGCGCTTCGCGGATGTTCAGCTGTGGAATATCCACGAGGCATTTGCAGCGCAGGTGCTGGCCAATATCAAGGCGGCGTCCGATCCCGTCTATCGCCGCGAAAAAGCGAACGCGGATTTCGACCTGGGCGAATTTCCATGGGACCGGGTCAACCCGCATGGCGGCTCGCTCGCCATAGGCCATCCCTTCGCGGCCACCGGTGCACGCATCCTGAGCCAGGCGGCCAAAGAGCTGGGCGCGATGCCCGTGGGATCGCGGGGCGTCGTCTCAGTTTGTGCCGACGGCGGTCACGGCACGGTCGCGCTGTTGGAACGAGTTTGATAGATTGAGGGACTCGAACAGTGATCGCTGTTCGCATCGCGGGGAGAGCGGACGATGACCAAGCTCCAGATCAACGGACAGGTTCGGGAGGTCGATGTCCCCGATGACATGCCGCTTCTCTGGGTGCTGCGCGACGTTGTCGGCCTGACCGGCACGAAATTTGGTTGCGGCATTGCACAATGCGGCGCCTGCACGGTCCACCTGGACGGCAAAGCGGTGCGCTCCTGCTTTCTTCCGGTGGGCGAGATAGGCAATCGCGCAATCACGACGATCGAAGCCGTCGGCGAAACGTCCGTCGGCGCCGAGGTGCAGAAGGCGTGGCTCGATCTCGAAGTCGTGCAATGCGGCTATTGCCAGTCCGGCCAGATCATGTCGGCGGCAGCCTTGCTTGCGACGACACCCCATCCCGACGATTCCGATATCGACGCTGCCATGGCGGGAAATATCTGCCGCTGCGGCACCTATGTGCGCATCCGCGCGGCGATCAAGAAAGCGGCCGGCGCGCAGCAGGCCTGATTGGGGAATTCGATCATGACGGTTCACGTGGCTCCAAAATCGCCCAAGCCTCTTTCACGGCGCACCATCCTGCAAACCGGTGCCGCGGCAGGTGGCGGGTTGCTGTTGGGTTTTCAATCACCCTTTGCCGCAGCGGCAATTCCGAACGCGACTGACGGCGCCATGCCTGAAACCGGGCCGTTTGCGCCCGATGCGTTCATCCGCATCGACCGCGCGGGAAGGGTTTCGCTCATCATGCCCCAGGCGGAGATGGGGCAAGGCGTCTACACCGCGCATGCGATGATCATCGCCGAAGAACTCGACGCCGCCTTCGATACCGTATCGGTGCAGGCGTCGCCGCCCAGCGACGCGCTTTACGGCAATCCGATTTTCGGAATCCAGGCGACCGGTAATTCCAATTCCGTGCGCGCGTTCTGGACGAAGCTCAGGCAGGCGGGCGCTTCTGCGCGTGCGATGCTCGTTGAGGCTGCGGCGACGCAATGGAAAGTCGATCCCGCCAGCTGCACCGCGTCCAATAGCGAAGTGATTCACACGGCCAGCGGCCGCAAGCTCGCCTATGGTGCGCTCGCTGATGCAGCCGCGAAGGTCTCCCCGCCCGCCAAGCCGGTGCTGAAAAACCCGAAGGATTTCAAGTTGATCGGAAAGCCGCTCAAGCGGCTCGACACGCCCGACAAGGTCAACGGCAACGCGCTTTACGGCATCGACATGATGCCGGCAGGCGTGAAATTCGCGACGATTGCGGCGTGTCCCGTGTTCGGCGGCAAGGTCGCCCATGTCGACGACAGCGCGGCCAAGGTCATTCCCGGCGTTCGCCAGATCGTCGTGCTGGACGATCTCGTGGCCGTGGTCGGCGATCATATGTGGGCCGCCAAGACGGGATTGAGCGCGCTTACGATCACCTGGGACGAAGGCCCGAACGCGCATGTCGACTCCGCGACCGTGTGGAAAGACATCAAAGCCGCAAGCGAACAGGAAGGCGCCGTCGCGAAGACGGTCGGCGATGCGAAAAAGGCGCTGCAGGACGGCGACGCCATCGAAGCGCATTACGAACTGCCGTTCCTCGCACACGCGCCTATGGAGCCGATCAATTGCACCGTGCATGTGCGCCCCGACGGATGCGACGTCTGGGTCGGCACGCAGGTCCAGGCGCGCACGCAGGCGATTGCCGCGAAAGTGACGGGCCTGCCATTCGCGAAAATCACGTTGCACAACCAGCTTCTCGGCGGCGGCTTCGGGCGCAGGCTTGAAGTCGACGGGATTGAGAAGGCGTTGCGTGTGGGGCAGAAGGTCGATGGTCCGGTCAAGGTGGTGTACACGCGTGAGGAAGACATCCAGCACGACGCCTATCGGCCCGTCTATTACGACCGCATCACCGCCACCTTGAAAGACGGCAGGATTGACGGCTGGAATCACCGGATTACCGGCTCTTCGATCATGGCACGGTGGTTTCCGCTCGGCTTCTCGCACGGCGTCGATATCGATGGCGTCGATAGCGCAATCGACGAGCCTTACGACATTCCGAATATGAGGGTGGAGTTCGTTCGCCACGAGCCACCGGCGGTTTCGACCGGCTTCTGGCGCGGCGTCGGCCCGAATAATAATGTGTTCGCCATCGAGAGCTTCATCGATGAGCTCGCGAAGAAGGCGGGCAGGGACCCGGTCGATTTCCGGCTGGCGATGCTGGCGAAGAAGACGCCGCGTCTCGCGGCGGCCCTGAAGCTTGCGGCGCAAAAGTCGGGCTGGGGTAGTCCGCTGCCGCCGCGTACGGGTCGCGGCGTGGCTGTGCAGGTGTCGTTTGCGAGTTTCATCGCCACCATCGCCGAAGTGGAGGTGGATCGTGAGGGCCACGTCCGCGTGCATCGCATCACCAGCGCCGTCGACACTGGCATTGCCGTCAATCCCGACTCCATCGTTGCGCAATTGCAGGGCGGGCTGATCTTCGGCACCACCGCCGCGCTCTATGGAGAGATCACCATCGACAAGGGCCGCGTGCAGCAGAGCAATTTCAACAATTACCGCATGCTGCGTATCGACGAGACGCCTGCCATCGACGTGCATCTGATCGAGAGCGGCGAGGCCCCCGGCGGAATCGGCGAGACCGGCACGACGGCTGCCCCGCCCGCCTTGCGCAATGCGATCTATGCGGCGACCGGCATTCCGCTGCGCCGATTGCCCTTCGATCGCGAGGTTCTGGCGGGGAGGAAACGGGTATGAGCGTTTTCTCCAAACTGAGCCTGCCTGTCCGCCGCGGTATTCTGGGAGCGGCCGGGATTCTTACGCTCCTGTTGGCCTGGTTTCTGTGGGTTGTTCTGGGACCCGGTCCGACAAGTTTCGCCGGCGGCGACCGCGTCGCACTTGGCGACTACCATGGATCCAATCCCTCCGGTGTACCGCCGGAGCTCGCCAACGCCAGTCTCGTCAAGCGGGGCGAATATCTCGCGCGCGCCGCCGATTGTGCCGCGTGTCACACGGCCAAAGGCGGCGTGCCCTTCGCCGGCGGGCTCGGCTTCGTCTTGCCGTTCGGCACGATCTATTCCGCCAATATCACGCCCGACAAGGACACTGGCATCGGGACCTGGAGCGACGCCTCCTTCCTGAACGCACTTCACAAGGGTATCGACGATGAAGGCGTGCGTCTCTATCCGGCGATGCCCTACGCTTCCTACACCAGCATGACCGACGCGGACGCTCTCGCGATCAAGGCCTATCTGTTCAGCCTCAAGCCCGTCCACGCGGACATCCCCGAGGCCGCGCTCGTCTTTCCATTCAACCAGCGCTGGTTGGTGGGCGTGTGGTCGTTCCTGTTCAATCCCAACAAACGCTTCGAACCAAATACTGCGAAGAGCCCGGAATGGAATCGCGGCGCCTATCTGACGGAAAGCCTGGAGCACTGCGGCGAGTGCCACACGCCACGCACAATCTTCCAGTCTTTGAACAATCGCCGGAAATTTGCCGGCGCCACGCAGGCCGGATGGCGCGCCTACGACATCACTTCTGACCCAAATAGCGGCATCGGCGCGTGGAGCGGTGCAGACCTCGAACAGTATCTGTCCGCCGGTCACGCCGATGGTCACGGCTCAGCCGGGGGCCCGATGGGTGAAGCGGTCGACAAGAGCCTCAGCCACCTGACCAGGGGCGATATCGCCGCCATCGTGGTCTATCTGCGCAGCGTGCCGGCGATCGCGACATCGGACATGCCCGTGCCGAAGACGGTGCCTGCGCCGGCTTCGCACAAGCAAGGTGTCGTTGCGGATTACGATCCGCGCGGGAAGCAAGTCTTCGAAGGTGCCTGCGCGAGCTGCCATGGCTGGACGGGCGTGAGCCCGGTTACACATTACGCAACCCTCACCGGTGTGCGCGCGGTCAACGACCCGACGGCGATCAATGTCGCGCAAACCGTCATCAACGGCACAGCCTATATGCCGTCGTTCGGGCAGGCCTATTCGAACGACGAGATCGCGGCGGTCGCGAATTATGTCACTGCGCGTTTCGGTGTATCGGCGTCCCGGATCACGGCGCGGGATGTTGCGGCGTTGCGGAAACAGGCGTCGAAGTAAGGCCCATTGCATAGGAGACGACCATGGCTCTTGCAGCAGGAACCCCGGCCCCGGATTTTGAATTGCAGGTCACGCCGGATCAGGCCGTCTCGCTGGCCGACTTTCGCGGCAAGCCGGTCATCCTCGCCTTCTATCCGGCCGATTGGAGTCCGGTGTGCGGCGACCAGATGGCGCTCTACAACGAAGTGCTTCCGGAATTCCGCAAGTATGGCGCCGAGATCCTGGGCCTCTCGGTCGACGGCGTATGGTGCCATCTGGCTTTCGCGAAGGACCGCAAACTTCACTTTCCGCTGTTGGCCGATTTCGAGCCCAAGGGTGACGTCGCGCGCAAATACGGCGCCTACAATGCCGCGGGCGGCGTGTGCGAACGCGCTCTGTTCGTTCTGGATGGCAACGGGGTCATCCGCTGGAGCTACATTTCGCCCATGGCGGTCAATCCGGGCGCGGACGGCATTCTCGAAGCACTCGAGGGCCTCTCAAAACAAGGAGCACGCTGATGTCTGGTGGTCTCAAGCCGGCAGTCGGTCCGTCGGATCATGTTGAAGGCCCGGCCGACGCGCCGGTCACTCTCGTCGAGTATGGGGACTACCAGTGCCCCTATTGCGGCGAGGCCTATCCGATCGTCAAAAAGGTCCAGAAACGCCTGGGCGCCAAGCTGCGTTTCGTGTTCCGTAATTTCCCGTTGGCCGAGGCGCATCCATTTGCTGCAGGCGCCGCGGAAATGGCCGAGGCGGCGGCGCTTCAAGGCAAGTTTTGGCAGATGCACGACGCGCTTTACGAGCACCAGGATGCGCTCGATCCCGAAAGTCTCGTCGAGCATGCAAAGCGACTGCATCTTGACATGGCGAAGTTGAAGGCCGCGCTCGGCAGCGCCGCCGTTAACGAGCGTGTGCGCACCGATTTCGCGAGCGGCGTGCGCAGCGGCGTGAACGGCACGCCCTCCTTCTTCGTCAATGGCGTACGCTTCGACGGAAACTGGACGGACGCGGACGAGTTTGCGGCGGCGTTGGAGGCAGTTGCGAACGCGGTTTGACTCTCGCTTGCATTTCGTTTCGTCGGTTTCGCTGGCGCGGAAAAATATTTTCAGTTTGGACTCGATTTCGTTCGCAACGCCGCAGTTCTGCCAAGGTTTGGCGTTGTCGTTGGTATGTGAAAGGCGAGCGGGCTTAAACACCAATTCGCGTCGCACGTTGAGCTCCGCGACGAGCGGGCCTAAGGCACAGGCAGGGGCAGGAGGGGACGTTCGTTGGAGCGTCCTTAAGGGGCATTTATGGATCTGCTGCGATTTCTGATTTCGGTGCCGGCGCGTCTGGTGCGCGCGGTGAGGCACTTATTATATGTCCTCGGTCTCACGCTGCAGCCGCTTGTCGGCAGCGTTGCCTGGTCCCGACCCGCATGGATGCATTCGCTCGCCGCCGCGATACGCCGACGGCCGCTGGAGATCGGCGGTGGCGCGCTCGCGACTGTGGTTGTCGTCCTCGTGGGTTGGTCCGGCTGGGAATGGTATCTGCACCGGCCCCATCCGCCCCAACCCAATCTCATCACCTTTACGGTCAATGGGCCGGCCATCACAGACTACGAACAGGCCGATGGTACCCCAGGCATCACGATTCATCCGGTTGATGTGAAATTTTCGGCGTCCGCTGCGCCCATCGAGCTTGTCGGAAAGCCTATCGCCCGCGGCATCACGCTCGACCCCGGCCTCAAAGGCGGGTGGAAATGGGTCGACGACCACACCTTGCGCTTTATGCCGGCTCAGGATTGGCCTATCGGCGCGCATGTCGCCATGCAGTTCGACCCGGCGCAGGTCTTCGCGCCCCACGTGCAGGTGGCGGACGACCATGGCGCGTTCGATATCGCGCCGTTCAGGGCTTCGACGGGATCGTCGGAGTTCTATCAGGACCCCCAAAACCCGGCTGCCAAGAAAACGATCATGGGGGTGACGTTCAACTATCCCGTCGATCCGGCCGAATTCGAGAAGCGCATCTCGCTCGCGCTCATGGGGCGGGACAAGCAGCTCGCCAATCAGCTCAAATTCACCGTGATGTACGACCCCGCCAAGCTCAAGGCGTGGGTCCATTCCCAGCCGCTCGAGTTGCCGCGCGACAACGACACCGTCGTGATGACCGTCGACAGCGGCGTGCGCAGTTCGCGTGGCGCCGACGGCACACAGGCCGCCGTCAAAATGGTCGCGAACGTGCCCGGGCTTTACAGCCTCACCATCGGCGATGTGTCGCCCACGCTCGTCAACAACGACAAATACGAACCCGAACAGGTGCTGGTGCTCACGACCAGCGATACCGTGCGCGGGGAAGATCTTGCCAAAGTCACCCAAGCGTGGGTGCTTCCGAAGCGCAAGGCCGGCGTCAAGCAGGCCGCCGACGAGCCACCCTATGGCTGGAGCGCCAACGAGGTCAGCGAGGATGTGCTGCGTCATTCGCAAGCCATCAAACTCGAAGTCGTGCCGACCGAGAACGAATTCTCCGATACGCAAAGCTTCAAATACCAGGCCGATCCCGGTCAGCACGTTTTCATCCGCGTTGCGGGCGGGCTAAAATCCTTCGGCGGCTATCTGCTGGGCGGGCCCAACTCCCAAACTTTTGCGGTACCGGATTACCCGAAACTGCTTCATTTCATGGCGGCCGGGTCCCTGCTGTCGCTCAGCGGCGACAAGCATATCTCAGTCGTGTCGCGCAACGTGCCGGGCATGAAGCTGGAGATCGGGCGCGTGCTGCCCGACCAGCTGCAGCATCTGGTGAGTTTCAACGAGGGTACATTTACCAACCCAACGCTCAGCGGCGGATTCGGCGAAGACCATATCGTCGAGCGGTTCGAGGAAGCGCGAGAATTTCCCAAGGGCAAGCCGGGTGATGCGCATTACGAAGGCGTCGATCTCGGGCAATACTTAAGCGCGGGCAGGCATGGCGTGTTCCTGCTGCACCTTTCGGCTTACGATCCGGCCAAGGCGAACAAGGCGGGCGACGCCGCCTCGGGATCGGATGATTCCTCCAGCGACGATTCCTCAAGCGATTCGAACGACGACCAATCGCAGACAACGGATACACGCTTGATTGTGGTCACCGATCTCGGGCTTTTGGCCAAGCGAGAGCTGGATGGAAGCCGGGATGTTTACGTGCAGTCGATTCACACGGGGCAACCTGTCGCCGGCGCGCGTGTGTCGGTGCTCGCCATCAACGGCCAGACGCTCTACTCGGAGACCAGCAGCGCCGACGGCGAAGTGCATTTTCCCACCTTGAAGGGCCTCGCGCACGAAAAGCGCCCGGCGCTCTATCTTGTCGAGAAGGACGGCGACCTCTCGTTCCTGCCGATGAAAGGCGAGGACCGGCAGCTCGATTATTCGCGCTTCGATATCGGCGGCGAGGCCAACGCGACAGACGCGGGCGAATTGTCGGCCTATCTGTTTTCGGACCGCGGCATCTACCGTCCCGGCGACCAGTTTCACATCGGCATGATCGTGCGCACGGCCAGCTGGGCGCAAAGTCCGGTGGGCATTCCGCTGCAGGCGGAAATCGTCGATCCGCGCGGTGTCATCGTCAAACGGCAGCCCTTCCAGGTCGACGCGTCCGGATTCGCCGAGCTTGCCTATGCGCCCGCCGAGACCGCGCCGACCGGAACATGGACCGTCAATCTGTACATTGTGGGCAAGGACGACAACGAAACCGCCATCGGTTCCACCACCGTCTCGGTGAAGGAATTCCTGCCCGACACGATGAAAGTGGACGCGACCCTCTCGGCACATGTGGCGGACGGTTGGGTGAAGCCGGACGGGTTGAAAGGCATCGTCGACGTCCACAATCTGTTCGGCACGCCGGCAGCGAACCGGAGGGTCGAGGCGTCGCTAACCCTCAATCCGACTTTCCCCGCATTTCGCAATTGGGCGGACTATCAATTCTACGATCTGCGTCACGCCAAGGACGGCTACACGACGAAATTGCAGGACGGGCAGACCAACGACCAGGGCCATGCCGAATTCGATCTCGACCTGAAGAAATATGCGGACGCGACCTATCGGCTCGATTTTCTTGCCAAGGCCTATGAGGCCGAAGGCGGACGCAATGTTGCGGCCAGTGCCGAAACGCTTGTGTCGAGCAATCCGTGGCTTGTCGGCTACAAGGCGGCCGACGATCTGACCTATGTCAAGCGCGGCAGCCCGCGCTCCGTCCATCTCGTCGCCATCGACTCCGAGACGAAATCGATCGCGTTGAAGGACCTGCAGGCGCAATTGATCGAGCGGCGCTACGTCTCTGTGCTGACCAAGCAGGATTCCGGCGTCTACAAATATGAATCGCGAATGAAGGAAGTGCCCATCAGCACGGCGCCACTGACGATTCCGGCGGGCGGGATCGATTACACTCTGCCGACAGACAAGCCGGGCGATTACGCGCTCCTGATCAGGTCCGGCAATGCGAGCGTGAACCGGATCGAATGGTCGGTCACGGGTGAGGCCAATCTTTCGCGCTCGCTCGACCGCAATGCCGAACTCGAAATCAAGCTCAACAAGCAGGATTTTGCGCCGGGCGAGCAGATCGAGGTTTCGCTGCGCGCGCCCTATGAAGGCAGCGGACTGATCACCGTCGAGCGCGACAAAGTCTATGCCCACGCCTGGTTTCACGCGACCACGACCAATTCCGTGCAGCATATCGCGGTGCCCGCCGGCTTCGAGGGTAACGGCTATATCAACGTCCAGTACATCCGCGATCCCGCGTCCAACGAAGTGTTCATGAGTCCTCTGAGCTATGGCGTCGTGCCGTTTTCGGTGAATGTCGATGCGCGCCGCAACGCGCTCACGGTCGATGCGCCGGATCTTGTCAAACCCGGCACGACGGCCACGTTCAAGCTGCATGCCGCACATCCCACCAAGGCGGTGCTGTTCGCGGTGGACGAGGGCATATTGCAGGTCGCGCATTACAAGCTCGGCGATCCCCTCAAATTCTTCTTCAGGAAGCGCATGCTCGACGTGCAGACCTCGCAGATCCTCGACCTGATCCTGCCCGATTTCAAGAAGCTGATGTCGCTGGCCGCGCCTGGCGGCGACGGTGGCGACGCGATCGGCCGTCAGTTGAACCCCTTCAAGCGCAAGCGTGACAAGCCCGTCGCCTATTGGTCGGGAATTGTCGATGTGAACGGCGAAAAGGATTTTCAATATGCGGTGCCGGATTATTTCCACGGCAAGCTGCATGTGATGGCTGTCGCCGTGTCCCCCGATATGATCGGCATCGTTGAAGGCGCCACAACCGTGCGCGGCGATTTCGTGTTGTCGCCCAGCGCGCCGACGACACTCGCACCCGGCGATGAAGCCGAGGTGGGCGTGGGCGTGTCCAACAATATCGCAGGCGCGGGAACCGCCGCGATGCCGGTGACGGTCACGCTCAAGGCGGGCCCGCAATTTCAGGTGATCGGCAGCAACACGCAGAAGATTTCACTCGCGCCCATGCATGAAGGCGCGCTGACCTTCCTGGTCAAGGCGACGAGCCTCCTGGGTTCGGGTTCGCTTGAATTCGCGGCGAGCTCCGGCGGAAAATCGGCTGCGCAACGCATCGACGTGTCGATACGGCCGGCGGCGGCATTCCGGACCCAGGTGGAATTTGCGCGCATCGGACCCAACAGCGGAACGGTCGTCACCGATCTGCGCCGCATGTACGACGCCTATGCGGCGCGCAATGCGAGCATCTCTACCGTGCCGCTGGTGCTGTCGGAAGGACTCACGAGCTGGCTCGTGAATTACGACAATTTCTGCAGCGAGCAGATTATCAGCGCGACCATGCCGCGGCTGGTGGCCATGAAATGGTCGGCCGTTCCGGTGTTCGCGCGCGCGCTGCAGCCGGTCGCCGGCACCAGCAACAATCAGGATGCGCTAGCAGCTCAAATCGATGCGCTGCGTTCGCGGCAGAACGATCAGGGCGGCTTCGGCGTGTGGTCGGCCACGCCGGATTCCGAACCCTTCGTCACGGCCTATGCAATGCATTTCCTGCTGGAGGCGCGCGACCGGGGCGTGGCCGTGCCGAAAGACATGATCGACTCGGGCAACAAGGCGCTGCAGGGGCTTGCAGCCGACGACGGATTGAATTCGCTCGCGGACTTGCGCCAGCGTGCCTATGCGGTCTATCTCTTGACGCGCGAAGGCAACGTCACGACCAACAATCTGGCAGCCGTGCAGAAGCGCCTGCAGGAGGCCTATCCGAAAGAATGGAAGACCGACCTCGCTGCGGCGTGGCTCGCGGCATCTTACAAATTGATGAAGCAGGATTCGGCAGCCGACAACCTGATGGCAGGCCCGAAGCGTGAATTGGAACGCGCCTCCGACAACGGCGGCTATGACTACGATTATTATTACGACCCGCTGACGCGCGACGCGACCGTGCTGTATCTGCTCGCGAAGCATTTCCCCGATCAGGCGCGGATATTGTCGCCGCATGTGATGGAAAATATCGCGCGGCCGCTGGAGAAGAACGAGTTCAACACGCTCTCCGCCGCCATGACGATGCTGGCGCTCGATGTTTATGCGAGTTCGAATGCGGCAGCCGTGGAGAAACTCGGGATCGACGAAGTGGATGCGAAAGGCCACCTGAAATCGATTGCCGTAATCCAGAACAAGCTGCTGCAGGCGGGTGTGTGGAGCGGCGGCGCCGCGAAGCTGCGGTTTACGGATGGGAGCCCCATTCCCGCATGGTTCGTGGTCGACCAATCGGGCTATGATCGCGATGTTTCCACACAGCCGATCAAGAATGGGCTCGAGATTATCCGCGAATACACCGATACCAACGGCAATGCACTGACGCAGATCACGCTGGGGCAGGAAATCGACGTGCATGTGAAGATCCGCGCCACCGCAGGCAAGGGCGTCGGCGATGTCGCGATCGTCGATCTGTTGCCTGGCGGGTTCGATCCCGTGATGGAGCCACCGCCCGCGCCGAACCAGCCGGCCTCCAACGACGGTACGACTCCGCCGCCGGCGGCGCCGACGATCCGCGTGACCGGCTCGACCTGGGAGCCGACCTACACCGATGTGCGCGAAGACCGCGTGGTGATCTACGGTACAGCCTCGCTCGACGTGCAGGAATTCATCTACCGCATCAAGGCGTCGAGCGCGGGCAAGTTCGTTGTGCCGGCAGCCTATGGCGAGTCCATGTATGATCGGCGTATCCAGGCTCGTGCGGCAGGCGGCGACATACTCACCGTGGTGCAACCGCACTGACAGACCTTGCGCGTGCGATGACGCAAATGGCGACCGTGTTTCGTACCGTGCTTGGCGATATCGGCCGCGCCTTGTGGCTCGCGCAGAACTGGCTGGTCGGTATCGCACTCATCGCAGCGATTCTGCTGGGCTTCCGCGTGTGGCCGCATGCGTCGTTGCAAAGCTGGAAGCCGTCTTCCGTCGCCGTCTATGACGATCGCGGCCGACTGCTGCGTCTCACGCTCGCGAGCGACGAGCGCTATCGCCTTTGGGTACCCCTCAAGGAGATGTCCCCGCAGCTCGTGAACGCGGTGCTGCTGCGCGAAGACCGTTGGTACTACTGGCATCCCGGGGTCAATCCATATGGTCTCGCGCGTGGCTTTTGGGTCACCTATGTGCGTCATCGCCATCCGCAGGGCGGCTCGACCATCGCGATGCAGCTCGCGCGCCTGTTATGGCCGCTCAACACACGCACTCCGCTGGGCAAGCTCGAACAGATCGCGCGCGCCGCCGAGCTCGAACTGTTCTATTCGAAACGCGAAATTCTCGAAGCCTATCTCAACGACGCGCCCTATGGCCGCAATGTGGAAGGCGCGGGCGCCGCAAGCGTGATCTATTTTGACAAACCCGTGGCGGCGCTCACTTTGCCTGAGGCTTTGACGCTCGCGGTCATTCCACAGGATCCCACGAGCCGTCTGGCCGCGGCGCGCAGCGCATCGGGTATCATCACCCTGCGGCTCACGGCCTCGCGCGACCGGCTCTTTGCGCGCTGGATTTGGGTCCATCCAGAAGACGCCGCTCTCAAGCCGCTCTTCGCTCTGCCGATGACCATACGGCCTTTGTCCGCATTGCCATTCGAAGCTCCGCATGCGGTCGAGCAGGTGCTGGAAGCGCAGCGCATCGCGGGCGGCACAAGCGGGCTGCGCGTGAGCACCACGCTCGATCTCGATCTGCAGCACATTCTGGAGCGTCAGATCGCCGCCTATGTCGCACGCAACGGATCGAGCGGCATTCATAACGCCTCGGCGATCCTCATCGACACCCGCGACATGGGTGTCAGGG
>Ga0302324_100004203_pt1 | contig 32006 bp, 16 predicted proteins | sample Palsa_T0_1_FD_201949 | JGI IMG/M metagenome (GOLD analysis project Ga0302324, IMG submission 201949) | Peat permafrost microbial communities from Stordalen Mire near Abisko, Sweden - Palsa_T0_1 | ecosystem: Environmental > Terrestrial > Soil > Palsa > Peat permafrost | place: Sweden: Abisko... | reverse complement strand
GAGCCACCATTGAACCGTTGACGTAGGCGCCGTTTGTGGCGAAAAGATTCAATAGCGACCACTTGGCGCCGTTTCGCTCGATGGTCGCATGGTGCTCCGAGACATCTCTCGCGTCGAAGCGTATCGCGCAATCCGAGCCGCGACCTATGCTCCAGGTCTGCACCTTGCTGTTATCGACAGTCAGCGGAATGATCCGATCCGCCCCACTTCGTCCGATGACGACCAGGCTCGGCTGCCGGATATCAGGCGGCGCCGGATGAGCGAGCGCAGCCTGCAGCCGCTCGAGCCGCAGCCGTACATCGTCAGGGATGACGCCCGTGTGGCCGTCATTCGGAGCAGATTTGGTCTCGTCGGAGCGTTCAATCAGGATTTCGAACTCTTCCGCATTTTCTGCATTGCTTCCAAACTTCACGCGATCGCCCGCGCTGAGGGTGATCTTCGTCGCAATCTTTTGCGCGTTGACGTAGGTTCCGTTCCGCGAGTTCTCGTCCTGGATGCAAACCGCTCCGTCGACAACCGCAAGCGTCGCGTGGTGACGTGAGACGGCGTCGTCCGGTATCACGAGTTGGTCTGCCGGGACTTTCCGACCGACCTGGAGGGTGCCATGCAACTCGTATTGCTTTTTGGTGTTCACGTTCTCCAGCAAATAGCGCGTATCCGTCATGTCTGCAGCAGCGACCCCGAGTCAATGCCTGTCTTTGAACCAGAACGCGATTGCGACGGCGAGGGCCAGTGCGACCCCTCCGAGCGCCGACGCGTATAGCACGGCGCGATCGCCGCGCCACCACGAAAATTCAGGACTGCTTGGGCCGTCATAATCCATCAGGACGACGCTCACGTTGTCGTTCCCGCCGCTCGCGAGCGCGGCGGCAATCAACGCGTCCGCTGCCCCCTCCAGCGAGCGATTTTGCCGGAGCACATCGGCGATCTCCCCATCCCGCAGCTCGCCGCTCAGACCATCGCTGCACAATAAAAGCCAATCCCCGCGCCGCAGCGGAGCGATTTCCGACGAGATGGCGGGCTGGTTCCGGCCGAGTGTCTGCAGTACCTCATGGCGCAAGGGATGCGAGCGCATGGCCGTCTCCGACAGATGATCCGCGTCGCGCAATATCTCGATCACGGAATGATCCCGCGTGAGAGGCCGGAGTGCGTTCTCGCGCCACAGGTAGCCGCGGCTGTCGCCCACCCAGACGACCGCGCAGCGCCGCTCGGTGATTTGCATCGAGATGACGGTCGACGCCATCATTGCCAGGCTTGCATCTTTCTGAGCCGCCTGCACGATGCTTTCATGCGCGCGCAGCACAGCCGCGTCGAGGTTGCCCGCGGCGGCGCAGTCGAGCATGGTCTCTTTGACCAGCCTGCTCGCGACTTCCCCGCCGCTGTAGCCGCCGACGCCGTCCGCGACCAGCGCGAACTGCCGCGCTTCATCCCACCCGATGGCGTCTTGGTTGGGGCCACCGCGCGCTCCGGGGTCCGTGCGACCGACGATCCGGGTCATGGCGAGAACGCACCCTCTAGACGTTTGGCCACGGCCGCGAATTGCTTTGGATCGAACGTATCCGCGCCCCCGAGCCCCTTGTACAGCACATCCAGATCAGACTTGTGCCTGTCCGCATCGTTGAGCGAATTGCTCAGGCTGTCCAGGGCGAGGACCACCTGTTCGGCGGCCGCGAAGTCGCTGGTTTTGTCGTCCGCGGCGTAGCGCAGCAATGTCCTACGCACGCTGGATATGTCCTTGATCGAGTACGCGCGGCTTGACCAGCCCTCGTCGGCGCGCAGGCGACCCAGCAATTTCTGCGCCGCCGCGCGCACGCTCGGCTCGTCGATCTGGCCTGCGCGCACCAGAGCATCGGTGTCCGCCTTGAGATCGGGCAGCTCCGCGGGCGCGAGCGACTCGGTGAAGGCTTGCAGCATCAAGAGATTCTGCCGCTGCAGACGGACCGTGCCCGGGCGGATCCCGACTCCCGCCCGACTTTGCGACCAGCGCTTATGCTCTGTCTTTTCGACGGCATGATGGCATCCAAAGCAATCGTAGAACGCGAGTTCGGGTACGATGCTGCCGGGCTTGGCGGCGAGATCGGTCTGCAGGAGGGTCAAGTAGCGCTCCGCGCTCTCGATCTGGCCCGTGACCCAGAGGTTCATTCCCTCGATATGGCCCTTGCGTTTGATGTAGGCCTCATCGACCACGTAGTGCGCGGGTTGCAGCCGTGTGTATACCTCGAGCTCGAAGGCGAGGCGGGGGTGCCCGGCTCCGAGTATTGCGTGAGTCGCGAAGCGGTCTTTCGTGCCGAGATGACAGGACAGACAGAGCTGCGCGCGCTTCAGGGGTTGTTCGGTCGGATACATGCCGCGCTGCAGGTTCTCGGCGTGGGTGGCCTTGGGATCCTTGTGTGAATCGATCCAGTGTTCGGAGCCGCCGTGGCATGCCTCGCAGCCCACTCCGTCGCTCAGCCGGAATTTGCCCACGCTGTCTTTGCCGTCGTAAGCGTTGTCGCTGTGGCAGTCCAGACACAGCTTCTGAGTCCAAGGGCTCGCGAGTCCAAGGTTATCCGCGATTCTCTGGGCGAGCGGATTTTGGGCGCCGCCGCGCAATCTCGTGAACGCCGCGAAATGAAGATCGCATTCCTGCCAGACCACCGCCTCCCTGAGATCGACATCCTCCTCCTTTTTGGGACGGCACGGATCCACCCCTCTCGATATGCTCTTGCCATGACAGACGCTCGTGGCGCACGAGGCGACCCCGAGGTGCTTACCCTCGTTGGCCGCCGTTTCGGCGCTGGTGACGGAAAGCGGCAGCGAGCTGACGCAGGTCAGCGACAAGAGAAGCGCGCGGGCGGCGAGCATCCCTCGCCAGGTCGGGAACTGTAAAGCGGGCTCACTCGGACACCGAGATCCCTGCATCAGCGCGCGTCCGCGACCGAGCCGGCCGTGCCCTTTTCCTTCGGTACGGTCCACACTTCGCCCTGGTCGTTCATGTACAGGCGCCTGACTTCGTTCTTATCGAGGGGCCGCGCACCGCGCCGGCCGAACACCGCGATCTGTCCCCCAGTCTCGTCCACCGCACGGTCGCGGTCCAGGCCTTTCGACAGACTCAGCGCCGGCTTGGCGGTGGGATAGCTGGCGATAAGCTCCGGTCGAGGCTCGGGGCTGAAGCCGTAGAAATTCGGCTGCGAGGCGGGGGAAGTGAGCTGCAGCACCTTGAGCCCGCCTGCGCCATCTGCGACGTAGGCGAAGAGCGATGCGTTGGTCGAGCCGACGACGACATCCCGGCTATCGCGCAGTTGCCCACCGGCATTGAAGCGCATGAGCTCCCGGATTGCGTCCGGGCGCTCGACGTTGGCAATCACCAGGCCCTCGCCGCCTGCGGCCACGTAAGCGTAGGAGCGAGCCACGTACACTCGATGGGCGTCGGCGATGCGCACCGCGTTGTCGGGCAACAGCTTGGGCAGCTCAGGGTGGGTCACGTCCACCACCTCGAGGCCGGTCGCATCGGTCACGAACAGGTAGCGAAATTGTAGAGCCGTCGATCGCGCATCCGCGATCGGCACCTGGGAGAGCACCTTGGGATGGAGCGGGTCGTCGACGCTCACGACCACGACGCCGCGCGGCGTGGCAATGTAGAGATTCGCGCCGCCGACGGTCAAATGCCTCGCGCCCGTCAGGATCCCCTGCGGATTCCAGGTGAGGGCGCGCTTCAAGAAATTGTTGCGAGGCTCGGCGTCGGCGAGCGTATCGACGTTCGTGAGTATCAATCCCTCCTCGGCGTCGGTGATATAGGCGTAGTTGTAGAGCGGATGGAATGCTTGCTCCTGGTTCCGGGTGCGCATTTTGTCGCCGGTATTACGCTCAGGATTGATCGGCTGATTGGTGGGTAAGGCCACGCAAGTCGCATTGCGGCTGGAGATGTGCGTGTCCTGCCCCAACGGCGAGAAAGGCGCGGTGATGAGCCGTTGCGAGACGCCTTTGTTGCCGATGCTCGCGACGTCGTAAACGCGCATGCCGCGCGCACCTTCGGCTACGTACAAGTATTCGCCGCGCAGCTGCAGGCATTGCGCGACGCCGGATTCATGCTCGGCGGCGGACGGCAACCGCCGGTCTCGCGCCAGATGCTGCGCGTACCAATCGGGGTAGGCGTACTTGTGCAAATAGCTGCCGATCACGGCCTGTGGTTCCTCCCATTCGGTGACCGTCACCGCGTTGATTTCTCCTTGTCCTCCGACGTACGCGTTGTAGCCGATGAAGTTGACGAAATTCGTGCCGTACATGAGCAGCTGCGCCATGATCGCATTGTTGTCGTTGTCCCGCGATACGTGACAGTCATCGCAGGTCTTGGTCTCGACCGTCCGTTCGGTGTGCGGATAATGCGGATTGAATGCCTGCGAACTGAAGCCGCTCGCCGAGATCGGCGGCTGCTGCACATAAATGTGCTCGCGATTGGCGTTCGTCGAGGACAGCACGAGAGCCGAGCTCGAGCGAAACGGCGCGATCTTTCCGCCGGCCGCGGTCTCGCGATGGCCGAGCAGGAACATGTCGTCGCGCGCAACCTGCGGATTGTAGGTGGCGAAGTTGCGCGTTTCACCGCCTTCATAATGATGCCGGACGGTCTTCCAGTTGGCTTCGATCGGCAGGTGGCAGCCCCCGCAACTCGGTGTCCAGGAGGTGTGGCACGAATAGCATTCGATTTTATCGTCGCTGTGCGCGAGGCGACCGGGCGGCGTCGCGAGTCCCCAAGCCAGAGTCTTGGTATCGACGCTCATGAGCTTCGCCCGCGCGGCCTTCTCGTTATAGTCGGGATGCCCGGGCGTCACCGTATTCTTGACGAGTTTGATGATCCATTCGAGAGTGGAGTCGACCATGGAACGTTGATGGAGTTCGCCGTTCACCCACCAGAACCGCAGACTGCCATCGGGGGTTCGCAACGTGGATAAGTCCTTCCCGCCGTTCAAGGCCGCGGGACCGGACGTGTAGAGGTTTGGATACTGCGTCACTGTGCCATGGCAGTCCTTGCAGCCGATCTCGACGGCGGCAGCCACCTCGCCGTAGATATGTCCATTACCGTGGTTGTCCTGCGAGAAATGACAATCCACGCATTGCATGCCGCGATCCATGTGCACGGAGGCCAGTTGAATTGCGCGCGGATCCTTCACATCGGTGACGACGCGGCCGTCCTTGTCGAGCAGGAGATCGCCGTTATTGTCCCGCAGGTTGCCGCTCCGGTCGCGCTTGAAGACGGCCCGAAAGTTCCAGCCATGCCCATGGTAGTCGGCAAATTGCGTGCTACCGAGCTTCGAGTTCAGAAGCGAGACGTTCTTCAGGAACTCGACATCCGCCCAGTTGCCGCGCGGGGCGGCGCCCTCGGGATTGCGGTCGAGCACGGCGCGGGTCTCGGCGATCGAGGGATACTTCTGCTTGGCCGGCCACATGGCGGGCGCCTCAGATTCGTAGTCCCACATCGTATATCCCAGGAAACTGTTCATGAACATGTTCGGCTGATGCATGTGGCACACCATGCATTGGCTGGTCGGCACGGCGCGCGTCAGCACATGCTGCAAGGGATGTCCGGACTCCGTCTTATCGATGGTGGGATCGGCCGTTTGCGAGGTGCCGTCATGGCCGAACTGAAAATAGATGCTGGAATGCTTCGGATTCGTGTCGTTGGCGTACACCACATGGCAGGAAGCGCAGCCCGAATGGCGATAATCCCCGGGCTGATCGTTCGTGCCCATGAACCAGACCGAAGGATCGTTCAGGCGGGTCTTGGTGATGTTGAGAACGGGGACCGCGATGCGCGCACCGGTGCCGGGACCGCGGTTCGATGCACGAATGTCGGGGCGCCCCGGCTCCTCGAGCCTCTGCAACTCGCCTTTGGCATCCGGCAAGCCCGTCTCGGGAAAAAGGTTTCCCGCATTTCGGCCGCCGCGCTCGAACACCCGAAACACATCTACATCGCCCTCCCCAAGTCCGGGATGCACGGTCTCCCAGGCGGGGAGGGGATCGAGGTACGGGAGGATGTTTGCGTCGAATGCGGCCTGGCTGTCGGCCATCTTGGGGCCGATGACACGTGCGCCGATGCCGTCGGGAGTATAGGACTCGCCCAGGATGTAATTTTTCTCCTCGAGAATCCCGTTGTTGTAGGCGGCGCCGCCCCAGAACATCGCCGTAGTGGCATGTAGGCTGCGTGTCGAGGCTTCGATGACATCCAGGTGGCAGGCACCACAAGCTTCCCGCACCACCCGGTAATCGGACGGGTTGGTGAAGCGAATGAACTCGGGGCTCTCGCGGTTGAGCAGCGTGTAGGTGCGCTGCGGATTTGCGCTCGACGGATAGTGCCATTCGGCGGGGAAGCGCGGCAATACGTGCGCGAGCTTCATCATTTCCTGGTACTGGGTGGAGTCCCTCCTGACGCCGGCGGGCAGGGCCTCATCGGCGTTGCCGCCATGGCAATCCGTGCAGCCGAGCTTCACCGCCGAGCTCATATGCATGGTCGGGGCATCGCTGGCGAGATGGCAGGACTTGCAACCGGCACTCTTCGCCTGCACGGCGGTGTCGTCCTGATCCCGGGGCGATGGCGGAGCGGCTATCGCCGATGGAGCGCGCACGGTTGCCGCACCGGCCGCCTGCGAACTGCAGAGCGCACCGATCGACGTCGCCAGCCCCAAGGCGACTGCAAGAAACCGCCAATCTATGCTCGCCCGGGGTCGCTGCATGAGTTGATCGATCCCTAATAGACAAATAGGACGTTCAAGAGAAAATAGTTCGGCTTCGTCGTGGGAAAGAGCGCGCCGTAGCCGCTCGTCGCGGTGAATAACTTCGCGTAGGAGGTGCGCAGCACGACATTCTGCGTGAACAGCGGTCGATAGATCAGACTTATCGAGGCATCCTCGCCGATGTGCCGGCCGATTCCGCCCTGGTTTCGTGCGACCTCGATGACCTCCGTATCGACGAAGGAGAGATCGTTCACGTTGAGCGACACGCGCAATTGCGGCAGCACGTCGGCATCGGCGCCGACCCCGATCAGCACGATGCCCGGATTGCTGAAATTCGACTGTCCATCGATTCCCGAACGCAAGTCGTTCAAGACCCCATTGCTTTGGCTCAGCGTCACGCCGCCGCCGCCGACGAGCGGCACCGCCTGCCGGATCCAATAGCTCGTGTCGGCGCCGGCGAACTGGGGGTTTTCCTCGATCGCATCGAAGCCCGTGGCCTTTTTGTCGAACGGATTCTTGTCGCCGCTGCCGTAGAGGAAGGAAAGCCTGGGGCGAATCCAATCGAAATCGCGGGACAGCTCAAATGCCCCGAACCATGCGCTGATCCGATCGGGGCTGAACGCGAATGTGCCGCTCGATTCGTGGCCCGTGGCATAGTAAGCCGAGGCGGTGAGATTCCATCGGCCGAAGTGCCCATCGCCGTTGTAACCCAGATAGACCACGTCGTAGTTGCGGCCCTTCTCGATGCCGAGCGCTTCGGGTCGTTCTATGAAGCCGTTCGTGTCGTAATAAGTGGAGTCGCCCTCTCGATCCCGGTTGTACACCACGGTGGCCTGTGAGACGAATCCAGATACCGGCATGTCCTGCCAGTAAAGATTCGTCGCGATCACATCATCGTGCCGCGGCGCTTGGCGCAGGTCGTTGAGGCCGCTGTTGGTTTCCTTCTCCAGCAGCCGGAAGTAGGCAGCGTTGTATTGAAAGATATTGTTGTCGCGTGTGCCGAACAGGCGAGCGCCCAGTTGATTGTCCTGAAACAAGAAGCCCCTAAAATCGCTCGAGAAGGGCTGAATGCCCACGCGCATGCTGTCGAAATCATATCGATCGGAGACGTTTCTCAAGTGCTTCTCGGCGAAGGCCGCTTGCACCCCCAGGAAGGCCTCGGTGCGCGTCGTTCCGCGATCGGGATTCACATTGACCTCTTGCAGCTCCGAGGCCGAGAGATAGTTCAAGTCAACGACGGGAGTGAAGCGGAATTGGTAGTCCGGGGGCTTGAAGACCGTATCACCCTTGTAATAGGTGAGCTCCGCGCCGATGTTTTGCGAGTAGAAATTCTGGCGGCTGCGGCCGAAAACGTCGTATTCACCGGGATTCAGGGCGGAACTGCTGCCGACCGAGGCAGGAATATCCCGCAGCTCATACACGGAGTCGGAGAAAAGGCCCAGATCGAAGAACCAGTCGCCGGTGACCGGCTTGTCGGCTTTCAGCGGGTTGCGATGATAGGGATCGAAGATGTGCTCGTCATAGCCGGGAAGACTGTCGACGATGCGCCACCGATCGGGCACCGGCACGGCGTCCACATAATCATTCACCCCTGGTACCGGAATTGGTGAAGCGGCGGGCCGCGCTCCCCGATCGGGCGCGTTCGCGCCGCCGGCATAAGCAGCCGGTACCTTGCCGCGATCCAAGTCCGTCGGGCCGACGGCAGGATTGCCGGGCGCGGGTGGCTGCGGGCACGGCACCTCCACATAGCCCGGCCGGCGCCGAGTGACGATGCGCCCCGCGTCGTCTTTGTAGCAAGTATCGGCGGTCGCTAAATCACCGATCACAAGGCCCGCCATCGTAAGCAGGAGGATTCCGAGTCCGCCCGGTCGCCGCATCGCGCACAGAGCGGCGCTAGAACCCGGCACAGACATTTTCAGCCGTTGAGTCAAGGAACGGGGCTTGGGGACACAGTACGTACTGCAGGCGGGTCCCTTTCGGGGTGAGCGTGTCGGCGCGGATCTGCGCGGGCGCCTGCGAGAGCGCGCTGCCGTTCAACGCCTCGACCGCGCGCTCGAGTCCGAGGAAGGCGATCATGTCATCCTGATCCACGCCGTCGCCGGACACGCCGATGCCGCCCACCAGAGCGGAGCCTCGATAGATGGGCACGCTTCCGGGAAAGATCTGCAGGCCATTGGCGAGACGGGCGCTGCTGACCGTCGGTGATGCGACGAAGCTGCTCGACAGTTGCACGCCGGCGCATCCGGGCGTGACATCGGCCGCGGTGACTCCAGCGACGTAAAGTACGTGTGCGAGGATGGCATTGTTCGACAGATCGAGTTGCAGCCCCGTGGAGAACACGCTCCATTGCCCTGCGGGTTTGCTGAATGGGCCATGGGGGTTGCCATCGATTCCGTCGGGGAAGAAGGGCCTGGACAGGTTGGCGATGGCGCGGTCCGAGAAGGCGATGGCACCGTCGGCGAATGCCGAAGGACGCGACAGAAATACCTGGGCCGCGCCGATGTAGGCGCCGATGTCGCCGGTCGTGGTACCGGTGGGATAGCCGCTGGCGTCCGTCTCGAGGGCCCGGACCACGGGCAACCCTTGCACGAACGCGGCGGCGCTCGCCGATGAGAACAAGGCGGCGGCGCGGGCCTTCTGTATGGAGACATCCGCGCCGAACAAGGGCGCATCGGGCGAGCGCACCATCCCGAGCACCACGCCCTGAGTATCGACCACGGAGATCGTCACTTGAGCGGCCAGTCCCACCGGTAGGCGGATCTGCGCACGCGCTTCGTTCGCGGTGGCCAGCGCTGAGGAGAGGATCCGGGTCACTTCCGCCTGCGTGAGCGCATTGGCTCCGTCGGTACCCGCGATGGGCGGATAGCGGGGCACGTTCGCGGCATCGACGAACACATAGGCTTCCTCGCCCGGAAAATCGCCGCTGGTGTCCGCGCGGACCCCGGAGGCCGGCTGCCCGTACGCGGTGCCCGCGTGGATCTGCCCATCCGCGTAGCCGCGTACCGCGATCATCGCGCCCGCGCTGCCGAGGGTAGAGAAGGGCGGGGCCATCGAGGGATCGGCGCGCAGGCTCGTAGCATCGACGTCGCTGAAGCGCAGCGTGACCCCATTGACCGTGATTTGATCGGCGCGCCGATCGAGCGGCGCCGCGTACGAGTAGCTGCCGGCGTAGGCGATCGCTTCATCGTTCACGTTGACGTCGGTCGCGGTGATGTCTTTATCCAGGCCGTACAGTCCGTCGGATATGGCACCCACACCGCCGACCGGGGTGCCCGCCTTGTAGAGGGGAAAGCCGCCTGGGTCGGCCGCAAGACCGAGCGGCGAGCGGTGGGGCCCGACACCCGGGCTCGAGCCATGGGACGATTCGATGAAATCCGAGCAGGCGAGCGAACTGAACTGCACCCCGAATAACGGCCCGCTCGGCTGGTTCAGCTCGCCGACGTTGAAATGCTCTTGAATGATCTGACTGGCGGTGCGCGTCGAGAAGGCGTTGCCTTCCGAGGAGAGGTAGGCCCCCGTGATCGCCTTGGCGATTGCCGCCTGATCGTCCAGATGGGCGGTCGCCAAGCCCGGCGCGGGCAGCCGGATTCCATCCAGGCCGGTGTGCAGCAGCGGGTCCATGGAAGAATTGACGTCCGAGGAAATCAAGACTTCGGGAATCGTGGGGTCGCCCATCCGAAAGACGGCCAGGACATTGCCTACGCGATCGACCACCGCGATGGTGGCGTTAACGCCGCGTGCCTTCGCCTCGCCCACCGCCTGGGCGATGATGGTCTGCACGTCCGAGACCGAGAGAGATACACCTGCGGTGAAGCAGCTGCCGTTGCAGTCCGTGCTGTCCGAAACCGCGCCCGACGGACTGACAGCCGATACTCCGCCCGAGCACGCAGCCAGGATCATTGATGCGCCGACAATGAGCCATCCCTGTCGCATGATCATCTTTTTGTCGTTTCGAGCGCGGTCAAAGATGATGCCCGCGGATGATAAGCATGGCAACTGATACATTTCAGGGTCACGCTCCGGGTCTTCTCGCTCTCCTCCGGCACGGTGCTCGTGCCGGCCGCCGGCGCCGTGTGGGTGATCACTCCGCCGGGCATCGCGTTCGTTCCGGCCTGATCCCGATGGCAGTCGAAACAGCGTTGGATGTCCGGCAGCAGCAGCTGCGCCGCGTCCTTCGACTTTTGCTGCGCATGACACGATTCGCAGGCGGCGTCGCCGGTGAGCGTTCCCTGGATCTGGTGCAGCTTGTGGGGAAAGCGTGCATGCGCAAAGTAGTCGGCCGTGAGGCGCACCGGAACCACCTCGAATCGATTGTGAACATCCGCGCTGCCGTTGTCCCGGACTTGGTGGCACAGATGGCAGCCGCGGCCAAAGAACTGCCGGTCGATCTCGAGCTTGGCCTGCTGATGAGCGCACTGCAGGGGCGAGTCATTGCAAGGACCCGGCTCATCGGAGAATAGACGATCCGAGTCCGGCAGGCGGCGGACGAATTTGGGTGCCGAGACCGGCGGCGGATCGAGATACTTTCTCGAGAAGTAGTCTTCGATCACCCATACGGCCTCCTGCGGCTTGCCGTGGGGAAGTTGCCGCTCTCCTCCAGTACCGAAATTCAGAGTGTGACAGCCGTTGGTCGCACAGGTTTTTTCCATGGTCTGAGGCTGGAAATGCTCGCCGTCCGCGCTCGCCACATGACAATCGCCGCAGTGCATGCCGAGGCCGGGACTCGGTTCCAGGTGCGCCGCGTGTGAGAACGTCAGATTCGATCGCTCGGAAGCCGTTGCGAGACTGACGCGCTCGCTCGTCCAGTTCCGCGCGGCGAGCGGTGGTTCCAGGGAATCGAGTTTCTGGAGCATGACCGCGAACCCGGGATGCAGTCGCGGCTCGAATCCAGTCACCGCCTCGAGGTGCAGCTCACCGAAGTTGCGGGCGGGATCCGCATGACAATCGACACACAAGTGATCGTCCTCCGCGATCCGGCGAGATGCTTCGCCTAGGTGCTCAGCGTGGCACTCGCCGCAGCGCTGATTGGCTGCCGCGACGTGCACGAGATCACGGTGAGCCTCGGCAACATGGTCCTGTGTGTCCTTGTGACACTCTCGGCAGGCCAGATCCTGTACCGGCAGGAACATCTGTCGATGGCAGGCGTTGCATCGTTTGCCCACCGCCTGGGCATGCGCCGTGGTCAAGGGTCCGGCCGTCCAGAACGCATCGTCGGGCAACGCGCGAAGACTCGGCGCACCGTGCCGGTGCAGATACACGGTGCCCAGTGGAATCATAAAGCCGAGCGCGAGCGTGAGCGTGACCAGCAGCCACGACATGGCTTGCATCGAAAGCCAGGTGCTTTCGAGATTGGTCCCGAACGCAGCCTCGAAATCGCCTGCCGTGATGCTCGGATTGGGCTGTACTTCCGCCGCAAAATCAAACCCGGCGGGAGGGGCGATCACTGTCAGCCGATGCCCGCCCAAGGTGATGGTGTCTCCCACGGCGAGCGGACTGTCCGCGCACGCGCGGCCGTTCACCTCGATACGACGCCCACGACGGCAAATAATGCGATAGCCCGCGCCGGCTGCCTCGATTCGAGCGTGAACACCGCCCACCCCCCGGCCGAGCAGCTGCACGGTCGCCCCGGACCCGCTGCCGATGGTGATCGCATCGGCCGAGAGCGGCGTATCCAAGGTCTCCGCATCGCCGCTTCGGCCCTGGGCTACGTAACGGAGCAGGATTTCCAAGGCGTGCTACCAGTACAGGAACGTGGTCAGGATGTGCACGATCAAGCCGACCAAGGCGGCGAAAGTCAGCGGCACATGTCCGTACAACCAGATCCGCAGCCACCCTTGCATCTGGATATCGCGGCGAATGCGACGCAGCACCGCCTGCCGCCGACACACGAGCAGCAGCAGGTTCTGCAAATCGGCGGCCTCCGCGCTCCGGCCGGCACGAGGTAGACGTGCCGCGACCAGATCAATCACCGCCTGCTGATCCGAATTGGTGCTCGAGGTGTCGCCTCCGGGGTTGTACTCGGAGCGGTCGATCGCGAGGAGTTGGGCGAGAACACCGCCCCCGATGGTAGTGCGCTCGATGCCGCTCTTTACCGCGATGGCTGTGCCGGGGTCGCAGCGCTGCGCGAGGTCGCGTCCTCTGCGATCGAGATCCAGCAGCTCGGCAAAGAGCGCCGAGCGCGATCCGCCTTCCCGATTCACCGACAGCTGCCGCGGATAACTCAGATACACCAGGAGCCCGAACAGGCCGCTGATCACCACGGCGCACATGAGCGAGTACGCCAAGGTGTGCACGTTCCAGTGGAAATGGGCGCCGCAATGCAGAGTCGCAATAGGGATGACTGCGACGCCCAGATAGATGTGCGCGGAGGTCCAGCCCTGCACCGATCCGAGCGCCGAGGCATATCGCCGTTTGCGAATGCCCAGCAGCGCAAGCCACAGCATCATGAGGGCGGCCACGGTACCGAGCGTATAGCCTTGCCAGGTGTCGCCGCGGGGCGGATGTGTGCCGCCTTGCGTCGTGTAGAGTCCGGCAGCAAAAAGTGTGAGTACGCCGCTCGCCCACAGATAGCGCCACTGCGCAAATCGCAGTACGCCGGGAAACATCACTCGCGCGGCGCCTCGATCAACTCGATGTACCGTTCGGGCCCAATGCGGATGGCCGCGCCGGTCGGGCAGGCCTTTACGCAGGCGGGGCCATGCTTGACGCCGATACAGGCATCGCATTTGATCGCCTTCGCCCGGTCGGCCTGGACCTCCCCACTCGCGCTGTTCGACACCTCGCCGCCGGCGCGCCCGACGATCGCTTGCAGCCAGGTCAGCAAGCTCGGCTTCGTGGGCGGCTGGTGAACCATCTGAATGGCGTCGTAGGGGCAGTTTTTCTCACAGGCACGGCAGCCGATACAGCTGTCATCGATGTACACCTCGCCGCTCGGCGAGCGACGAATGGCATTCGGCGGGCAATCCTTCATGCAGTGTGGTTGCTCGCAATGCCGGCAAGCCACCGGTATATGGACATGGGCAAAGGTCGAGCCGGCTTTTCGATCGAGGCGGGAGACACCGCCGTGGGTCTCCGCACAGGCCTTCTCACAGTTGTCGCAACCGACGCACAGGGATTCGTCGATCACCAGAACATCCGTGGCTTCGCCGAGTCCCGCCCCCATGAGGAAACCCAACATGGAAGCCGCTTGGGGACGTATTTGCATCTTGGCCATGTCGGTGAATCGCCGGCTGACGCCTTGCCGCAGGGGATCGAGAGGCGCTCCCGGTCGGCGCACGAGCTCCAAAAACTCGCGGCGTTTCACCTCTAGAAGCTCGCACGCCCTGCTTGCGCGGGCCGTCTCGTGCCGGATCGGATCGCCCATCACCGCGAGCTCGCCGATGAGGCCGCCGGCGCCGACTTCCGCGACCATCAACGCGCGGGAATCGACTTTGCGCGTGAGGGTGATCCCGCCCGACCGCACGATGAAGAGGCTCTCCCCGGCCTCTCCTTCGGTAAAGACGATGTCCCCCGCCTTGCATTCCCTCACCCCGACACGCGCCGTGAAGCGTTGCAACTCGGGCACGGTGGCCGACGGGGCAAAACAGCGCTGCAGCTCGCGAATCATGAACATCTCATCGATGCTCCGGCGCACTTCTTCGTTGGAGTTCATGAGCTTGACCATCGTCCGCCGCGGCGTCTCGACGAGGACGCAACCAGCCCCGGCCACCGCTCGCTCCGTGCGCGGGCGACCCGACAGCAAGCTCATTTCGCCGAAGAAATTGCCCGCCGAGAGCTCTCGACTGGGAGTCGAGCCGTCATTCGATTCCAATTTGACGGAGCCGTTCACGATGGTGAAGAAGGATGTCCCGAATTCGCCCGGCTCATAGAGGACCTCTCCCTCGTGGACGATTCGCGTGGCGCGCGGCTTGCGGCCTTCTTGCATCTGTCGGTCGATGAGCGCGTCGATCTTGCGCTTCTCATCGGCATACTCCGGCCCTCGCGGGTACGCCACGCTGATCGCGCTTTCGATGACCAATTCGCGAAACCCGAGCGCGTTCAGTTCTCGGAACATCGGCACTCGCGCCTTGCAGCGCCCGAGCGCCTGATCGGGAGTCGGGAAGAAAGTGATGCCGCTGAATTGCCACTCGAGCAGTTGGTGATCGACAGGCTTGAGCGTGGTGTTGCCGTAGATGAACTCGGCGACGTCGTACCCCTGATTCATCGCTTGTTTGATCAGAGGATAGCCCGCCAAAGATCCGACGATGTAGATCCCGGCGACATTGCTCTCGTACTGCTCGTTCAATTCAGGAACCGCATCCTTGCGGCTATTCGGAAATGTGATACCCATGGATTCGACGAAACCGCGGGCGGGGGTGGAGCCGAGCCGCGCGATCACCCGGTGACACGCCACGCTCTTTCTGCCTTCCGGTGTGTCAAACAGCACGCTGAGCGGCGGCGACTGTCGGGGGTTCTCGGCTATCTCTCTGACGCGAGTGTTGTAGAAGCAATCGAGCCGAGTCGTCGGATCCGCGATCGCGGCGACGACGGCCGTGAGGTTGGCTTCCTTGGGGCGGCTGAATTCGCCTTTCTGGTTGACGATGATGACATCGTTTTGCTCGCTGAGCGCCAGGGCGTTCTCGACGGCGGCGTCGCCGGCGCCGACGACGATGATGGTTTCGTTCGCGTACGCTTTGGGGTCGTCGAGCTGATACTGCACCGCTGAGCATTCTTCTCCGGGAACGCCTAGCTTGACGGGATTGCCTGCGGTACCGACGGCGAGTACGACTTTTTCCGCGCGCAGGGTCTGCGCGTCAGCCAACTGCATGACGAAGTCCCCACACCGGCCGGAGACGGACTTCACCTCGGCGTTCAGCCTAAGGTTGATCCCTGCGTGTCGATAGTCCTCTTGCCAATTTTGCAGGATTCTCTCGCGGCTCCCGGCATCGAAGCGCAGATCGCTGCGCAAGTCGAGAAAGCCGGGCTCGGCCATGACATGCTTGCCTCTTTGATAATACTGAATGGTCTTGGCATGCTGGGAGAAGCCCTCGAGCAACACGTGTCCGGGTGTGGATCGACCGGATTTTCTGTCGAGCAGAGCCGCGCGCGCGGCCGCGCTCAGTCCTGCGGGCCCGGCGCCGATGATGGCGAGGCGATACTTGAGATCTGGCCCCTGAGTGCTCATGCCTGCGATTGCTCATCCCGGCGCCGTTTGATCGGCGGTGCACCGATTCGTGCGGTCTTTGGATAAGCATCGCGCGAATTCCTGGTCGAATCAACTATTCGGGTGCAGCCAGGAGATTGGATGCGGCCAGACCTTCTCCCAGCAGCAGGTGTGGGTGAATCCGGGATAGATGATGGTCGTGCCGCCGATGACCCGGGCCGCGTTGCTGATCATTGCCGACGGGGTGACGCGGTCGCGTGAACCCACCAAATGGAAGGCTTTCGTGCCGATGGGGAGTGGATCCAGGAGAGCCGGATTCTCGGATCCCGTGAGGGGCGCGTAGTTGTGCAATTGGGACCATGCATCCGTGTCGAGATTCCCCCCGATCGTGATGACGCCGTCCACCTGGGGTAGCGCTCGTGCCAGAAGCACGGCGAGAGTCCCTCCGCCGCTGTGTCCGATCAGAATGAGCGATGTCGAGCCGGTCCTCGCCTGCTCATCGAGCAGCACCCTGCGCATGCTCGCGACGACCTCGGGGCTGAAGCGCCGATCGGTCCAATAATGCGCGTTGCAGCGGCGATCCGCGTAAAGTCCGAGGTAACACGGCCGCCCTAGATACAGACTCTGCGCGGGATCGGCGCTCATTAGGTGCAGCATGAGCAGAGATCTGGATGTCGGATCGTGCGCGATGGCGCCGTGAGCATAGGGAACGCCGTCCCCTTCGATGTAAACATGCAGCTCGGCAGGGGCCGTACCGGGACGTCTGACGACGATGTGGCGAAACCCCTCCCCCTCCACGACTTGCGGCTCGCCCTGAGTTCGCAGGACATCGATGCTCGACCGACCCGCGCAACCGTCCAGGAGCGCTGCCGCGAGAATTAGCGCGGCGATCGAAGCAGCATGTCGAACCGCCCCACCGCCGCGGCGGAGGGCCGTCACGAGGATTGCTGAGCGATCGGCCGAAGCTTGTCGCGGATCCGGGCATCGAGGCTCTGGAGGTCGACACTATCGGGCCAAAGCCGCAAAGCAATCCCGGTCATCTGCTCCGCTTTCTTCAGATCACCGCCATCGAACAATCGTCTCGCCTCCCCTTTATAGGCGTTCACGATGGCGAGGATGCCTTTGGCCGCGGCTCTATTGGCGGGGTCCACTTTGAGCACTGCTTGGTAGGCGAGCAAAGCGGAGGATAGGGGCAATGGGTTCTCGGACAGAAGTCCTGCGTTGAAGGGATTTCTGCCTTCGTGCAGATACTGATCGCCCAATTCGAGGAGTCCTGGGATCGTCGATCGGTCCACGCCGGCGACCGGCGCAGCGCCGGAATTGAGGAGACGCGCAACGAACGCGTCGTCGGAATCCTGCGGACCATAATACTTGTACAGGTTGAATCCTCCGATAGCGAACAGAACGGCGAGCAACAATCCCACCGCAGCCAGCCAAAGCACGGGACGAGACTCCCGCTCCAGAGCTTCCACGACTTCCTGGACGCTGGGAGTGCGCTTCTGCCGATCGAATTGCAGCGCCCCTTCCAAAGCGCTGCACTGACGGCGGCTCAGCCCCCGGATCGGGGCGACAGTCATCTCGTCACGACGCGCCTCGATCGCGCGCCTCTCGCGTCCAAATTGGTCGAGAAAGGGGTGTTTGCCGGAGAGCAGCTGGTAAGCCACCAAGCCAAAGGCGTACACGTCGTCCCGAAAATCGCAGGCCCTGCCCTCGAGCATCTCGCAGCTTGCATAGGCCGCCGTCAGTCCGATGATCGGGGCACCAATGGCGCGGGCCACCCCGAAATCGAGCACCTTCGGGCCTGCGGCCGTGACAAACACGTTGGACGGCTTGAAATCACTGTGAACGCAACCGCGTTTGTGAGCGTATGACAGGCCCTCGCCCATTCCCTTGATGATCGGCCACGCCAGCTTGAATTCCATGCCGAGCGCATAGTCCTCGGCAATGAGCTTGTCGAGCGGCCGTCCGGTCAGATACTCCATAACCATGAAAGCGACGTTGCCGTCCTGCTCGAAGCCGTACACCCCGACGATGTAATCGTTGTGAAATCTCTTGGTGTCCTCGACCTCTTTGGACAATGCGGCTTTGCTTGCCGGCGTGCTCAACGAAGGCTTGATCAGTTTGACGGCGGTATAGCTGGTCGACTCAGGCACTTCCAGATCGATCGCCCGAAAGACGACCCCCATGCCGCCTTCGCCGATTTTGCTCTCGAGGCGGTACTTACCCTTGAGGACTGCCCCCACGGACGGCGTGCGGGGGTCGGGTGGGTCGTTGCTTACGGCGGCCGTAGCCGCCGTCGCCGCCGTAGCCGCCGTAGCCGCCGTCGCCGTCTCATCGGCAGGACTCGTCACGTTTGTTGCACGCCTGTTGCACCTTCAGTGATAACCCACGTTTTGATTCTATGAGCGAGCCGCCGTTTTTGCACAGCGGCGGTGCATCGGACTCGGCGGCCCTCGGCCCGGTTGGTGTTCGACGCGTCGGGACGTTGAACACTCGTCACCGTCGAGTTATTGTGGACCCATAACAAAATTCGTGTGCGCGTCCTGCGAAAGCGACCGCGAATTGAGGGATCGGGACCAGCCGTATGCCACATTCGCTCCGATCGGGAAGGATTGGTCGTCTATATTCCGTGGACCTCGTGCCGGCGCGAATTAACGAACCGCCACGCGCGTTCACTCGCCCGGTGCGCTCCGCACACTGCCGGGGGCGTCGACAGGATCCGAAAAAACACCGGGGACCCTATTCTATGCTGCGTACGCACATTTTCCAGAGCGCGATCTCATGTATCGGAATGAGTCTGCTCACGTGTTCGCTCGGATATGCCCAGACGGGAGCCCCTCCTAAACCGCCGACTCCGAACCAGGCGGCCGCGGCGGCTTACGCCAACAAAGTCTGCGCGCTGCTGCCGGACGTCGCGACGTCCGCTGAGGCGACGGGCCTGACACCCGGGGAACAGGACTTGGCGCAGGACTGCCTCTTTCTGCGGAATCTCCCGGCCGGTGCCTTCCCCGCGATTCTGGGCCAGCAAATCAATGCGCTCGGGCCTCAGACGAAGAAGTTCGGCTCTCTGCAGCAAGACAACCTGACTGCGCGCCTCGCTGAATTGCGGCATGGCGTGACCGGAGCGAGCATTGCAGGACTGGTGATCACGGACGATCAGGGCCGGATCGTGAGTAACGGCCACTCTCAGCTCAGCGATTTTTTACCCATCGGCGCGAGCGGCGATGACAACGGTGCCTGGCTTGATGGTCGCCTCGGTGTATTCGTGAATGGCGATGTCCAGGTGGGTTCCAAGCGGGCGTCAAAGAATAGCTTTGCGTTCGACATCAAGGATGATTCGGTCACGGCGGGCGCCGACTACCGGGTGGGTCAACGGTTCGTGTTCGGCGCGGCCTACGGATCGGGCAAGACAACCACGGATTTCGCCAATTCCCTCGGCCGCTTGGACATGACCGCCAAGGGAGTGAACCTCTACGGCTCATTCTATGGACCGGGCTTTTATGTCGATTCGCTGGTCGGCTATGGTGAGCCGAGGCTCAACACGGATCGATACCTCAACGCGAGCTCGGCCGGATCCCCCGGCCTCGGAGCGATTGATCAACAGGCGTTCGGCAGCACGCACTTGCACGATCTGTGGGCTGGGACCAGCATTGGCCGGCCGTTCGATTGGGGTGCATTCGACTTAACCCCCGAAGGATCGCTCAACTATCACGAGGTGCGCCTCTCGGAGTTCAGCGAGACGATGTCCGATCCCAGTGCGCCGGGTTCAGGCCTGGCGCTGCGGTACGGGAACGCGACGGTTCCATCGCTGCAGGCGCGCGCCGGATTGCGCGGTGCATACACGCTGAGTACCAGCTGGGGCGTCATCCAGCCCGACGCTCACGCGACGTGGATACGCGAGTTTCGCAATCATCCCGATGACTTCACTACTCAGTTCGTCAACGCTCCATCCACCGCGTCGGGCCTCTGGACGACGCTGCAAACAGACCCGCCGGAAGGTCATTACACCGCCTACGGCGCTGGAGTCCTCTTTCAGCTGGCTCACCGGATCTCCGGGTTCTTCGAGTACGAGGAGCTCCGCACCCTGAAGACCATCAAGAGTCACGAGTTCTCCATGGGCGTACGCTACCAAGTCGGGATGTAGGGCTGATCAAATGCACCGTGGGTTGAAACGTCGCAATCCTGGGCTGCGCCGTTGGGCGTGTCTGTTCGCGCTGTTCATGATGGCGATGCCCGGTGGCGCGCCGCGCGCATCGTCGAGCGACGATCCCAACAAATTGATTCTCGTCGATTGCCAGCTGCCCGGGCAATTGCGCAAGCTGGGCGGCAGGATGTCCTATATGGGTCCGCGCCAGGTCGTTCGAGTAGCGGCGAGCGAATGCGAGATCCGCGGCGGTGAATACGTCGCCTACGATCGGGCCAACTATGCGACCGCGCTCAAGGTCTGGGAGCCGCTCGCCGTGGCGGGTGATGCCAAGGCACAGGTCTACGTGGGCGAGATCTATGAAAAGGGCATGGGCGTTGCACCCGACTATGCGCAGGCGGCCGCGTGGTATCAGAAAGCCGCGCAGCAAGGCGACGTGCAAGGCCTCAATCACAGCGCGTACCTCTACGACCAGGGCCTCGGAGTCCAGAAAGATCGCGTCCGCGCCCTGAATCTCTATCGTCAAGCGGCCGGCATCAAGGGCGATGACCTCACCTATGCGTCGGAAGTCGATGCGGTGCGCCTGGAAGCCCAAGCGAAGATCGACTCTCTCGCTGCGCAAGTCCAGGAACGCGACGACGCGGCTGCCGCGCTCTCGAAGTCCTTGGATGAAACGCGGACTGCGCTGCAGCAGCAACAGTCGCTCGCCGAGCAAGCCCACCACGAAGTGGAAGCGATGCGCAAGCGCATTCGGCAGCTGGAGTCCGCGCCCCAGTCCGGTTCGAATTCCGAGGAGCTCGATCGGCTCAAATCCGAATTGGCCGATCGGGAAAGACGGCTCTCGACGCGCAGCGCGGAGGTCGACAAGTTGCAGCAGGCCTCGTCGGAACAGAACGACGCGCTCCGGGAGCGGTTGGCTGCGGCGGAGAAGGAGGACGCTGCGCTTCAACAGCAACTCGGTGCCACGCAAGCACAGGCGACCGCCGCCCGCTCGCAGCTCCTCGCGTCACAGGCCAAGGCGCGGGCGCTCGATGACCAGCTAAGCACGCTTCGAACCGAGCTCAAGGCGAGCGAAGGGGCGCTCGCGGGCGCACAGGAGGAATTGCACCGCACGCAGGGCTCGCAGGGGCAGGCCGATCGCGCTCGTAGCGATCAATTGAAGGCCGTCATAACTCAACAGCAAGTGCAGCTTGAACGGCAGCAAGAAGTCGTCGCGACACTCGATAGTCAGCATCAAGAGCTTGCCGCCGAGTTGACCCGGCTGCAAACCGTGGTCGATGGCTATCAAAAGCAACACGACCAGGACGCGGGCGCGGCAGCTCAGGTCGCGGACACGGTGGCGGATTTACGGGCACGTCTCGCGAGCGCGAATACCGACCTGTTGCGCAAAACGCAGGAGAAGAACGATCTCGCGCTGAAGCTCGAGGCGGCGGCTCGGCAGCTCGCCGAGGATAGCAAGGTATTGAGCGCGACCGCAGCGTCTGCCGGGGCCAAGGATGCCGAGGTCAGGCGCTTGAATGCCCAGCTTGCGGACCGGGAAGCGGCCCTGAGCGGGCAACGAGCACAGCTAGCCGCGCTCACCGCCACCATCGACAGCGACAAAATCGCTTTGAACGATTATCACAACAAGATCAGTGCACTCAGCGATATGCGCGGTCCGCCCGCCGCGAACAACCCCTCGGCGGTCTTCGACCCCAAGATTCTGGGACTTGGCCGGAATTATGCTCTGATCATCGGAAACTCGAATTACAAGTCCGGTCACCTCAACACGGCCGAGAAGGATGCCGACGGTGTCAAGGCGGTCCTGGTCGATCGCTACGACTACAAGGTGGAGAACATACAGACTCTGCACAGTGCGACGCGCAAAGAGATGATCGGCGCGCTGTACGACATCGTCAAGAAGGTCGGAGATCAAGACAATCTGTTGATCTATTATGCGGGGCACGGGGATCTGGAGGGCGGCCATAGCTATTGGCTGCCCGTCGACGCCGAAGAGAAGAATCCGAGCGAGTGGATCTCCGACAGCGATATCACCGGCTGGATATCGGAGACCAAAGCGAGGCATGTGTTGATCGTCGTGGATTCTTGCTATGCAGGAGCGATGACGCGTGGAGCGACCCTTCAACTCGTGAGCAACGGCAGTCCGGTGGCGGAACGCAAGCGCATGGTCTTGCTCGCCAAGCTGCCGTCACGCACCGTGCTGACCTCGGGGGGCATCGAGCCGGTCCTCGACGGGGGTCCCGACGGCCATTCGATCTTCGCGCATGAGTTCATCGACCTGTTGAGCGTCAACACCCAGGTGATGGAAGTCACTTCGCTCTACGCGAATCTTGCCGATCGGGTGCGCATCTCCGCGCTGCGCGTCGGGGAATTGACCGGCAAGAGCATCAACCAGGTGCCGCAAATTGCTTGGCTCACCGACGCCGGACATCAAACGGGCGGTGAATTTCTATTCGTGCCCGTGGTAAGCGCGCACGCGGATACATTGAAGCGGCGGATGACCATCCATGTAAATGATGATTCCCAACTACCGCTCGATGCATCCAACCGCGAATTGACTCCGAAATGAGTCGCGAGGATGAATGTACATTTGAATAAATGAAGCGCTTCTTCCGAACGTCTTCCAGGAATCCCCCGCCGCCTCCGGCCGCAGAAGAGGCCACGCACCTTGTCTCCTCCGCGTCGTCGTCGGACGAAGACACGTTCGTGCTGAGCCTTCCGGGCGGCAAGCGGCAGGAATTCACCCTCTCGAAAGCCAACATCGTCATCGGGCGCGCGACCGCCAACGACGTCGTTCTCGGTGATCCATCGGTCTCCAGGCGGCACGCCCGCGTCGAGCGCAGCGCCGCGGGCTGTGAAATCATCGATCTGGGCTCGGCGAACGGCGTTACAGTCAACGGCGTCAAAGTGGCACGCTGCGCCTTGAAGTCCGGGGACGTATTCGGCATCGGCGACAGCTCTTTCCGGTTTGTCCGCGGTCAGGAGCGCAGTCCGCAGATGACCCGCGTAGACGGCGAGGGAAGTCTCGACGCGACGCTCATGGAAACACCGCTATCCATGAATCTCGGCGAGACCGCGCTCCCCCGCGTGGTTGTCCTGACGCCCGACCGAACGTGGGAAGTGCGGATGCAAGGCGATGAGCTGACGATCGGTAGTGGGCCCGACAACGCGATTGTAGTCGATTCGGAAGGCGTGTCTCGCCACCATGCCGTGATCGAACGGAAGGCAGGGTCGTTCATCGTTCGAGATCTCCGCAGCAAGAACGGAACCTGGGTCGCCGATCAGCGGGTGTCCGAGAAGGTCATGGACGACGCCGATTCGATGCGCATAGGAGCCGCCCGGCTCATATTCAAGCGCGGCTTCGCGACCGATGAGCTCACCGGCGCCTCGGATCGTGGAACCAAGCTCGAACGCAGGCCCGTCGTCATCGTACCGGGATTTGCGGGCTCAACTCTGTGGAGCGGCAGTGAACGGATATGGCCGACTCGCGCGGCGCTCCTCCATCCCGACATGCTGCGTTTGGACAATCCGCTAGAAGCGAGAGGACTCGTCGACGAAGTCGTGATCGTGCCCAATCTGGTGAAGCTGGATCGCTACAGTCCGCTGACCAATCATTTGAAGGAAAACCTGCACTACGAAGGTGGCAAGGACTTGCTGGAATTCGGTTACGACTTTCGGCAGGACAATCGCAAGTCCGCGGCGCAGTTGGCTGCGGCGATTGACGCCTGGAATGTGACCGGGCCTATCACAATCATTGCGCACAGTATGGGCTCCCTGATCTCGCGGTACTACCTCGAATGTCTCGGTGGAAAAAAGAGGGTCAACCGTGCCATTTTCCTCGGCGGCCCGCATGTGGGCACTCCGTACGCGTTCACGACGCTGTTGAAGGGCCCCAATCTCCTGCCTTTGGGACTCATGAACGCGCGGTTCCGCGATCTGCTCGCGAGCTATCCATCGTGGTACCAGATACTTCCGACCTATCGTTTCGTATCTGATCAACGTTCGGGATTCGAGGTTCTGACTGATGAGTCGTGGCTGGACGAGGGCCACCGGCCGCTGCTTCGAGATGCGCGCAGGTTTCACGCGGAGCTCGGCGTCGCTTGCGGCGTTCCCTCGGTCTGTGTGTTCGGGTACGACATCAGAACGATCACCAGTGTCGCAGTCGAGCGCGACGATCATGGCACTTGCCGCAAAGCGAGCTTCGCCGTGACGCCTCGAGGCGACGGCATGATCCCCGAGGTGAGCAGCCTGCTCAGAGGCTCGGAAATTCATCCCGTGCATCAGCATCACGGTTCACTGCATAGCGATAACGACGTCAAGATGCGCTTGACTCTCGAGTTGACGAGAGAGATGAGGTAAGCAGCGGCGAATCAACCAGGAGAGCGGCGCGAGGCGGCTGCAGCTGCAGCTCGCCTCGGGAAACGCGCGCGCACGGGACTTCTATGTCGCGCGCGGATATGGACGCCGCTCGAGCTTCGATCTGTGGGACAAGGCGCTCCCCTCTTAACTCAGAACCTCAGCCGCCCGCCGACGATCGTGGTCGTCTGATTCTCGCTGCCCGTGGTTCCGGACCCGGTGGCACCCACGAATCCGTTGGCCAGTCCGTCAGTGACCTCCGACCAGTTGACGCCCGCATACAGATCGAAGTGCTTGTCGAAGGCAAATTGCGCCGAGAGGGACGCTTCTTTGAAGCTGCCGGCGCACAGCAGCCCCGCATCCGCGCATCCGATGCCCTGATCACCGGTGGGGGTGAGGCCGATGGTCCAGCTGTTTTGCGTGGTGTGGTAGAAGGCTGCCGTGAAGCTCCAGTGGGGGGGAAGCTGGAACTTGGTCCCGAGCCACTCGAAGTTGTACTTCGCCGGGGCGTTGACGTTGATGCCGATGTCGATCGGATAGTCGGCCTGCGCGGCTCCGTAGGAATCACCCGAGTGAGCTTTGCGAATGTGCGAGTAGCCGGCGAACACCGTGAGCTTCGGGGTCGTCCCCGGCTTGGCGCTTGGATCCAACGCCGCGAAGTCGAACGTATATTTGCCCATGAGATTCCACGCATCGTCATTCGAGATATAGGCCGCCAAACCGGGGGAGGGCAGCGGGTTCGGCACGTCGTCGAATGAGCTTCTCAGATTGACCGCTCCGTTCTCCTTCTGATAGATGGCATCCACCGAGACGCCATAGAGCGTCACCCCCACGTTGCCGCCGTAGGCGTGATTGAGCACGCCGGTATCTTCCCCGCCGTTCGTGTACATGAACGCTGCATGACCGGGCCCATATTGGAAGACATACTTCACGGAATTGTTCCAGCGTGCAGCCTCGGTGCTGCCCGAACCGGCGACGAAGCCCGAGTAGCCGAGAAACGAGAACGCGTAGGCAAGGGTTTGGGGATCATAGAGTACGAGAGCATCGAGCATCAGCGATTGCTGGCGCCCGATGGTCAGCGTCCCGAAGGTTTTACTGGTCGCGCCTCCATAGGCCACGCTGTTGAAGGCTTGACCGCAGCGGCTGCTGTCCGCATTCGCCGTCTGCTTTCCCTGCGCCACACCGGCGTTTTCGGCGAGCGACCCGCACGCATCGGTGAGTTCGCCCGAGAGCGGATTGAACCCGGTCTCGGCGCGCCCTATCACCTTGAAGTCGCCCCAGATCGGCAGCTCCACTCTCACACCGATTTTCGACTGCTCTTCACCACTCTCCGCCGGAGTGCTCTGAGAGCCGGAAAAATTCCGCGTCGTCGTGAAAGATTGATACTCGAGACCGCCGAGATACTTGCCGCTGAGCGGAACACCGTTCGACTGATAAGCGTAGCCTATGTCGATCGTTCCATACACGGTCACGCCGCCCAGCGTGAGACTGTCGGGCAGCGGGTCCTTGAGGGATGATCGGTTGTTCGTGGGGACATCGTCCGCACGCACGCCGTTGGACACGGCGAGTCCCGCGCTTGCGACCAGCGCGATGGCCATAAATCCCTTTCTCATTTGGTCCTCCCCAATTCTTGTGCGATCGTTCTTGTGCGCGTAATGTCGCGTAATCCAGTCAGCATCGATAATAGACTGTCGGCAAGCGCGGCGACTTTCGACCAAAGTCGTAGGGAACGCCCAATCAAATACGAAATTCTAATCGTCGATGATCATCCGCTATATCGCGACGCGCTCCGCCGCGCCGTGGCTGCGGCGTTCCCGCAGAGCGAGACCTTCGAAGCGGAGAGCGTCGCCGGGTTGTTCGAAGCGCTCGAGCATCACCCGCGCGCCGACCTGCTGCTCCTGGATCTGAATCTGCCCGGGGCCTACGGTTTCAGCGCTCTCGCGCACCTGCGCGGCTCCCGACCGGAGTTGCCCGTCATCGTCGTCTCGGCGATGGATGAGCCTCACATCGTGCGCCAGGCACTCGCATTCGGCGCGCAAGGCTTCGTCTCCAAGTGCGCCGATTCCGCCTCCATCGGCCGCGACGTTCTCGCCGTGTTGAACGGCGAAATGGTGAGCCCATACGGCCTCGGCTCGGCGACCGAGCCCGCGGTCGATGTCGCCGCGCTCGATGTGGCGCAGCGCATGGCGCAACTCACTCCGCAGCAATTCCGAGTCTTCGGGATGCTGTGCTCCGGCATGCTCAACAAGCAGATCGCTTACGACATGCAGATCACCGAGCCGACCGTGAAGGCCCACATGTCGGCCATCCTGCGCAAACTCGGCGCCGTCAATCGCACGCAAGCCGTGCTGCTCGCCGGCCATCTGGTCCTCGACCCGAGCGAGCTCAAGCCCCCGCCCGACGGCGCGCAGTAAGCCGCCGCGCGATCCGGCTGGGCGCCCCCGGGGCGCCCCCGGCTCGGCGCCCCTCGGCTCGGCGTCCCTGGTTAGCTGATCGGTCGCTTGAAAGTCTCCGGCAGCAAGAACAGTCCGATGACCACGGTCGCGCCCGCGACCACGACGGGATACCAAAGGCCGTAGTAGATATCGCCCGTGGCCGCCACCATTGCGAACGCGGTGGTCGGCAGGAATCCTCCGAACCAGCCGTTACCGATGTGATAAGGCAACGACATGGCGCTGTAGCGGATGCGTGCCGGAAAGAGCTCCACCAGCAACGCCGCGATGGGGCCGTAAACCATGGTCACATACACCACCAGGATGAAGAGGATGAGCACCACCTTGGGGCGATCGATGCCGGCGGGATCGGCCTTGTCCGGATAACCGGCCGCGGCCAGGGTGGTTTTCACCTTGCCCTGAAAGGCGGTTATCGCCGCCTTGCGCTCCGCACCCGTCACCACTTTCGGATCGGGCGCGGTCAACGTGGTCGCGCCGCTGCGGATCTCTGCAACCTGTCCGGCTGGAGCATCTACTCGCTGATAAGACACTCCAGCCTTCGCCAGGAAGCTCTTGGCGATGTCGCAGGACGTCGAATCGAATTTGTTCTTGCCGATGGGATCGAACTGCACCGAGCACTCGGCGGGATCGGCGACCACCGTCACCGGCGCCGCGGCTTGCGCAGCGAACAGCGCCGGGTTGGCGTAGCGCGTCAGCGCATGGAACAGGGGAAAATACGTCAACACCGCAAGCAAGCAACCGGCCATGATGATGGGCTTTCTGCCGATCCGGTCGGACAGCCAGCCGAAGAATATGAACCCCGGGGTCGCGAGCGCGAGCGCGATCGCCGTCAAAATGTTGGTGGTTGCGCCGTCGACGCGCAGCATCCGCTCCAGGAAGAACAGCGCGTAGAACTGGCCCGAATACCACACCACCGCTTGGCCCATGACCGCGCCCAGCAAACAAATCAGCACGATCTTGAGGTTGTCCCATCGGCCAAAGGCCTCCGTCAGGGGCGCCTTGGAGGTCGTCCCCGCGGTGCGCATGGCCACGAACACGGGGCTCTCGTCGAGCTGCATGCGAATCCACAGCGACACGATCAACAGCAGCAACGACACGAGAAACGGAATGCGCCAGCCCCAGGACTTGAACGCATCCTCGCCGATCGCGGTGCGTGTGCCGATGACCACCAGCAGCGCGGCAAAGAGTCCGAGCGTGGCGGTGGTCTGAATCCAGCTGGTATACAGCCCGCGCTTTCCCTGCGGCGCGTGCTCGGCCACATAGGTCGCGGCGCCGCCGTATTCGCCGCCGAGAGCGAGGCCCTGCAGGAGCCGCAACACCACCAGCAGGATGGGGGCGGTCACCCCGATCTTTGCGTAGCTCGGCAGCAAGCCGACCAGGAACGTCGCGCCGCCCATGATGCTCATGGTGATCAGAAAGGTGTGCTTGCGCCCCACCAGATCCCCGAGCCGCCCGAACACCAGCGCGCCGAACGGACGCACCGCGAATCCGGCCGCGAACGCCGCCAGCGCGAAAATGAAGCCGGTGACCTCGTTGACACCCGAGAAGAACTGGGCGGAAATGACCGCCGCCAGCAATCCGTAGAGATAAAAGTCGTACCACTCGAACACCGTGCCGAGCGACGAGGCGCCGATCACGAGCCATTGACTGGGCGCCTTCACCCGCTCCACGGGCAATCCGGCGAGTGCCGTCGTGTTAGCCATGTCTCCCCCTACTGATGGACCACCGATCTTATGTTTAGCGCCGTTCCGCGGCCGCCCCGCACGCCGCCGGGTCAACGGTCGAAGCCAATCCTGCGGCCGCCGACGCCAGGCCGGTATTCAACTTTGGTCGTAGACGGCTCAACTCCGAGCCCGGATTCGAGCTAAGGTAGTAGGTGGGGAGAGCCTGCGACCGGTGCCGGCCATGGGCGGCTGACCCCGGTAGGCATTCGCAACCGCTGGGCTTCGGGGAGACACATGTTTTCTGGCTGGCTGCTGTCGCTGTTGGCGGTCGCGTATCTCGGATGCCTGTTCGGCATCGCATTCTTCGGGGATCGCAGCCGTATCTACCCGAACCATTCACGCCTGCGGCCCTACATCTACAGCTTGGCGCTCGGCGTCTATTGCACCTCCTGGACCTTCTTCGGCGCCGTAGGCAGCGCCGTGCGGGATGGCTGGGGATATCTTCCCATCTACCTCGGCCCGGCGCTCGTATTCGTGTTCGGGCTGCCGCTGATGGAGCGGCTGGTGGAGATCGGCCGCGTGCACAAGGTCAGCTCCATCGCCGATTTCATCGCATCGAGATTCGGCAAGAGCAGGGCCCTTGCGGTACTGGTCACCCTCATCGCCTTGAGCGCGGCAATTCCTTACATCGCACTCCAGTACAAAGCGGTGGCGGCCAGCATCGCCGCGATCACCCAGGTTGCGGCCCCTCGTGTGCCCTGGCATCAGGACACCGCGCTCGCCGTGGCGCTCTTGATGGCGCTGTTCGCGGTGCTGTTCGGCGCTCGCCGCGTCGATGCGACCGGCCACCGCGAAGGCATGATGCTGGCAATCGCATTCGAATCGCTCTTGAAGCTCCTCGCGTTCGTCGCAGTCGGCATCTTTGCTTACCTGCAGTTGCGCGGCCGGCCGTGGCTGTTGCCGCCGCGCCTCGCGAGTGGAGCAACGCTGTTCAACGTCGATGCCGCGAGCAGCACGTTGCTCGCGGCGGCGGCGATCTTCTGTCTGCCCCGCCAGTTTCAAGTCGGCGTCGTCGAATGTGCGAATACCGCCGATTTGAAATATGCGCGCTGGCTGCTGCCCGCCTACCTCGGCGTGTTCTCGGCTGTCGTGATCCCGGTGGTTGCGTTGGCCACGATCAGCGGATTATCCACGCGCACAGCGTCGGATACGTTGATTCTCACGTTGCCCATGAGCTATGGCTCGCCCTGGTTGACCGTGCTCGTCTTCCTCGGAGGCCTTTCCGCGGCCACCGCCATGGTCGTGGTCTCCAGCACGGCGCTCGCCACGATGATCTCCAACGATATCGCCGCGCCGCTGCTCTGGCGCCAGCGGTTGGAGGCCGGCGCAAGCTTGGGACGCCGCGTGCTCTGGGTGCGGCGGATCGTGATCGTGACGCTCGCGCTGCTGGCGTTCGCCTACTATCGCTCGACCTCCGGATCGACGAGCCTCGCCGCGATCGGACTGCTCGCGTTCGCCGCCGTCGCGCAATTCGTTCCCGGCATTCTCGCCGCACTTTACTGGAGCGGAGCCACGCGCAGCGGCGTCTTCTGGGGCATGCTGATCGGGTTCATCGCCTGGGCGAACCTTTTGTTCTTGCCCAATCTGGTGGCGGGCGGCGTACTCGCATGGTCGCCGGTCGCTGCGGGGCGCATGCTCGCGTCTTTGTTGCCGCACGCTCTTACGGATTATTCGACGCCCGGTGCGGTGGGCCCGCGCGCCATGCTGGCGCTCGCGTTGAACGTGTGCGTCATGGTGATCGTCTCGGCGCTTCGCGGCGTGACGCTGCAGGAGCGCTTCGCGGCGCGCGCTTTCATCACTCCGAAGCGGCCCGCCGCGGGCTTGCACACCATCACATCGAAGGTGGGAGATCTCGAAAGCGTCGCCGCGCGCATCATCGGCCCCGCGGCAGCGCGCCAGGCGCTGCTCGAGTACGCGGCGCAGACCGGTGCGCCGCCGCCGAAACCCGCGGAGTCCGCCGACCGGGGATTGCTGCAGCATTTCGAGCGCGTGTTGGCCGGTTCGATCGGTGCCTCGTCGGCGCGCGTGGTGTTGACCCATGCGCTGAAGCGCAAGGGACTTTCGCTGGATGAAGTCGCCGAGCTGCTCGACGAGACCTCACAGGAACTGCGCTTCAGCCGCCAGTTGCTGCAGGCAACGATGGAGAACGTGACTCAGGGCATCAGCGTCGTCGATGCGGAGATGCGCGTCGTCGCCTGGAATCGCCGTTACCTCGAGCTGTTCGGCTATCCCGACGGCCTGGTGTACGTCGGCAGGCCGGTGGGAGATATCATCCGTTGGAACGCGGAGCGGGGCGAGCTCGGCCCCGGCGATCCCGAGGCACACGTGGAGAAGCGGCTCTCCCGCATGCGCGCCGGATCTCCCTACACCTTCCAACGCACGCGGCGCAGCGGCAGGGTGTACAGCATTCATGGCCAACCGATGTCCGGCGGCGGCTACGTCTCGACCTACACCGACATCACCGAATTCAAGCTCGCCGAGCAGGCGCTGCTCGAGGCCAAGCAGGGACTGGAAGAGCGGGTCGCGCAACGCACGCAGGAATTGAGTCAGGCACTCGAGGCGCAGCGCGCCGCCAAGCAACTGGCGGAAACCGCCAACGCGAGCAAGACCCGCTTCGTCGCGGCCGCGAGCCACGACCTGCTGCAGCCGCTGAACGCCGCTCGATTGTTCGCATCCGCGCTCGAATCACGCGTGCGCGAGCATCCGGATTTACTCGAATTGGCGGTGCGCATCGACGCCTCGATGCGCGCCGCCGAGGAGCTCCTCGCCGGATTGCTGGACATCGCGCGTCTCGACAGCGGCGCGCTGCGGCCGCAGATCAGCAGCTTTCCGATCGCCAATCTCCTCGAGGAGCTAAGACGGCAATACGCGCCGCTTGCGGAAGCGCGATTCCTGCGCCTGACCATCGTGGATTGCCGCGAGGTCGTGCGCAGCGATCGCGTGCTGTTGCGGCGGATCATCCAGAACTACCTTTCCAACGCCCTGCGCTATACGGAGCGAGGGGGGGTCGTCGTGGGTTGCCGCAGGCGTGAAGACCAGCTCGAGATCGCCGTGTACGACACCGGACCCGGGATCGCGGAACATGAGCGCGAACGCATATACGCCGAGTTCGGCCGCCTCGATCAGAACTCGCCCTGGGGTGAGAAAGGGCTCGGCCTCGGCCTGTCGATCTGCGATCGCCTGGCGCGTTTGATGAACCATCAGCTCACCCTGGTCAGTCGTACCGGATACGGCTCGGTTTTTGGGGTGAGGGTGACGCGCGACACCAAGGCGCGGCGCCGGCAGCGCGCGCAACGGCAGTCGCCGCCCATGGACCCAACGGGTCTGCGAGGAATGCGCGTGCTTTGCATCGACAACGACCGCCCGATCCTCGACGGGATGGAAGCCCTCCTCGCAACCTGGGGCGTGGCGGTCATCAAGGCGACCGACGCGGCCGAGGCGCTCAAGCTCGCCGCCGAGGTGCACATCGACGCCGTACTC
>Ga0302324_100004200_pt1 | contig 32021 bp, 30 predicted proteins | sample Palsa_T0_1_FD_201949 | JGI IMG/M metagenome (GOLD analysis project Ga0302324, IMG submission 201949) | Peat permafrost microbial communities from Stordalen Mire near Abisko, Sweden - Palsa_T0_1 | ecosystem: Environmental > Terrestrial > Soil > Palsa > Peat permafrost | place: Sweden: Abisko... | reverse complement strand
TAGGTTGCGGCGGCGGAATTCGACGCGATCGATGCCGAGATCGCCGGCCACCATGTCGAACAGCCGCTCGCGGAAGAAGTCGGTCTCGAAGCGCCCCGGTCCGCGATAGGTGCCGACCGGCGTCTTGTTGGTCATCCACAGCGAGGACGTGATCCTGATGTTGGGAATGGCGTAAGGCCCGGACATGAACTGGGCGATGTTGCGCGCCCCCACCGCGCCGTTGGTGCGCATATAGGCGCCCATGTCGACGTCGGCGTGGCCGCGCAGTCCGAGGATCATGCCGTCGCGTCTGCAGGCGATCTCGACATCGACCTCCGCTTCGCGGGCGTGGTTCATGGCCATCAGGTTCTCGCGGCGGTCCTCGATCCATTTCACCGGGCGCCCCACATGGCGCGCGGCGAACGGAATGAGAAAATCCTCGGGGTAGAACTCGCCGCGCGCGCCGAAGCCGCCGCCGACGTCGTTCTCCACCATGTCGATAGCGTTTTCCGGAAGGCCGATCTGCTTGGCCAGGATGCGCCGGTTGAAGAACGGCACCTTGGCTGCGCCCGACACTGTGAGCCGGCCCTTGGCCGCGTCCCATTGCGCCAGCACGCCGCGCGGCTCCAGGGTCAGGCCGTAATGGCGCTGGACGCGGAATTTCTCGCGCCGCACGTAAGGCGCCTCGGCGAACGCCGCATCGGTGTCGCCGCAGGCGGCGGTGAAGGTCATCGACCGGTTGGTGCCCTGCGCCTCGAACAGGAGCCGATCGCCTCGGGCCGCGCTCGCACAATCCGTCACCGGCGGCAACGGCTCGATGTCGAGCGCGATGCGCTCGAGGGCGTCCTCGCCGACCGCCGTACTGTCGGCGAGGACGACGGCGATGGGCTCGCCGACATAGTGGACCGTTCCGGCGGCGATCACCGGCTGCTCGAACGGCTTGAACTCCGGCATCGGCTGCAGCCGCATGGCGATGATCGGCGGGCCGTCCGGCATGTCCTGCGCGGTGATGACCGCGTGCACGCCCGCAATCCTCAGCGCCGCCGAGGCGTCGATCGAGCGGATGCGCCCGTGCGCCACTGCGCTGCGGAGGATGACGGCGTAGAGCAGGCCATCGGGCTCGAGGTCGTCGACATATTGTCCGCGGCCGCGCACGAACCGCAGATCTTCCCGTCGCTCGACCGGGCTGCCGATGAAGGTGTTCTTCACGCCGCGCCCCCGGATTTGGTCCCCATCATGGCGCCGGCTTCTTGTAGGCGGCACGGGCGTCCAGCACCGCGTCGATGATGGAGATGTAGCCGGTGCAGCGGCACAAATTGCCCGACAGCACCTCGCGGATGCGGTCGGCGTCGGCATCGGGCTCCTCGCTCAAGAGCGCATGGGCGGTGACGATCATGCCCGGCGTGCAAAAGCCGCATTGCAGCGCGTGGTGCCGGCGAAACGAAACCTGCAGCGGCGTCAGCGCGTCGTCATTGGAGAGGCCTTCGATGGTGATGACCTCTGAGCCATCCGCCTGCACCGCGAGCATCAGGCAGGCGCGGACCGCCATGCCGTCGACCAGGATGGTGCAGGCGCCGCAGACGCCGTGCTCGCAGCCGACATGGGTGCCGGTGAGCCGCAGCATGTGGCGCAGGCAATCGGCGAGCGTCATGCGCGGCTCGACATCGACGCTGACGTTGTTTCCGTTGACCTCGAAGCTGACCTGCATGATGACCGGGCGTTATTGCATCAGGCGCATGCGCTCTGCAACGCACGCTCGACCAGCGTTCCGAGCAGCGCCTGGCGGTAGGCGGCGCTCGCGTGAATATCGCTCTGCGGTGTGACCGCGGCAGACGCCGCAGAACCGGCGCGCTCGCTGGTCGCGATGTCGACCGTCTGGCCGTTGATCGCGGCTTCCGCGGCCGCCAGCCGCTGCGGGCGGTCGCCGACGCCGATGGCGCCGACATGGGCATTGAACGCCTTGCCGCGGGCGTCCACGTCGTAGAACAGCGCGGTGCCGGCCAGGGCGAAATCGCCGCGGCGGCGCGCGAATTCCTTGAACGCCCAGCGCCGCGCCGCCGGCCAGGCGGGGAGCCGGATCTCTACGATGATCTCGTCTGCAGCGAGCGCGGTGGTGAGCGGCGCGATGAAGAAATCGGAGGCCCCGATGACCCGCGATCCAGCCGGGCCGGCCACGGCGATCTCCGCATCGCAGGCCACCGCGATGCCCGGCATTTCCGCGGCGGGATCGGCATGGGCGATGCTGCCACCGACGGTGCCGCGGTTGCGGATCTGATAATGGGCGACCTCGGCGACGGCGGCCTTGAGCAGGGGATGCGCGGTATCGAGCCTCGCATCGTCCTCGATGTCGCGCCAGCGCGTCATGGCGCCGAGCCGCACCGCTTCGCCGGTGATCTCGATCCGCCGCAACTCGGCGAGCTTGCGCAGATCGACCAGCAGCGCCGGCGAAGCGACTCGGAACGCCATCATCGGCACCAGGCTCTGGCCGCCCGCGAGCAGCTTGGCATCGCCGTCGCCCGCGGCGAGAAGCGCCACCGCCTCCGCGAGCGTCGCCGGGCACGCATATTCGAAAGCGGGCAGTTTCATTTGGGACTCGGGCGGGCGCGGGCACGCGAAAGCGGAAGCGCCGCAGCTGTTTTCCTAACACCGCACGGAACGACCGGTCAATGTGATCACAGCGGCAGTGTTCAGATGGCTGCCCCGTCACCGGCGCGATGGCCGCGGGCGCTTCTTATCCAATGGGTCGTCATGATCCGCTGGTCGATGCGTGTCAGGAACTCTCTGCGGGCGCAAAGTGACGTCTTATCCCATGCCGATATGAGCGCTGCTATCTGCAGCTCGACGGTCTCTTCATCGCTTGTCGGTTCGACCAGCTTCGGCCGCAGCGCCGACGAGACATCGGCCCGGACGTGCCCTCGCTCTGCCGCTTCGGGCCGGTCGTGTCGATGGAATAGGCGCCTCAGGACGTTGGACATCGAGGATTCCTTGATCAGGCTCGTGCTCCTCGGGCACTCCTTACGAGACTCGTGCGGGTATCCGCATGTCCCGTTCCATCAAGCCGCGCGGATCGATCGTGTGGTCAGGTTTTTCTGTAAACCGACCAGTTGAGTTCGAATGGCGTCCTCGATCTGGTTCACCGCCTTCTCGGCATTGATCGCGCGCGTCTCGGCCGCTCTCAATTGCCACTCGGCATTGGCCAGCTGATTTTCAGCACCGACGATCCGCGATTGCGCCCGCGTCAATTCATGCTCCGTTTCCTCCAGCCTGGCGCTGAGCGCGGAAACGGTCTCCTCGGCCAGAACGCGCGCCGTTTCTGCCTCTTGGATGCGAGCTTCCGCGAGCTGCAGCTTTTCGATGGCACATTCGGCCAAAGCCTTGGCGCGCGCTTCCGATTCGGCCGCGCGATCCTGTATGCCCCTGATCACTCCTGCCGCCTGGGACACGAGATCGAGAGCCGATGAGGTGTCATGGGGCGATGCAGCAGCATCCCTCGGAAAACTGACGATATTTTGTCCCGAATCGGTCGGAGCGGCGTTCGCGAGCTGATCTCGCATGTGTTCCCTGAGCCAGTTCATTCGAGCCTCCTGCCGTCCGCAGAAAGAGTTGCGAAATCGCTAACGAGACCGATTTTGCGCCAAAGATGGTAAACAGGTTCTTAAGGCAGGCGGCCTGCTTGAGGATTTATTGCGCTTGAACCAGGGGTTGGCATCGATGGTGATGCCCCGATGGGACTGGTTTCGGTCCGAGTCGACCGGCCTGAGCGCCACAGACCGCGCCCGCCGGGTTCGCGGCCTGCGATCGGCCCTACGGCTTCATCCCGGCCGGGGCGACCTGCGAGCTTTTCATCCCGACGTCGTCGAAGGCGCGGCGGACCAGGCCGGAGGCCTTGGCCTCTTCGACGAAGGCGGTGACATAGGCGAGCGCCTCGGGCTTGTTCTTGGGCACGGCCACCGCGGTGGTCGAATTCAGGAACCCGCCGTCGAGAATATGCGAGCCGGGGATCTTGTCCTTCAAGCCGGTGAGGGATTCTCGGCTGAGACCGATGGCATCGGCCTGGCCGGCCTTCATCAGGGCGACCGCCTCATCGACGCCGTTCACAGTGATGTGGGTGGCATTGGGCGAAGCCGCGTTGGAGGCGCGGAAGGTCGCGGTGCCGGCGACGCCGGCGATGCGCACCCCGGCGCGGTTGGCGTCGGCGAGGGTTTTGATGTCGGCGCCGGGGGCGATGAGGTAGGTGCTCTGCAGCAGGTGATAGGGCGCGCCGAAATCGACGAACTTCTTACGCGTCGCGTCGACCGGCATGAACGACACGTCCCACACCCCGCTCGCCGCCGAGCCCTGGATTTCGCCGGTGCCGAGATAGGGCACCAGTTCCAGCGGCACGCCGAGCTTCTTCGCGAGCGCGGTGGCGAGCGTGATGGTGACGCCGCGGTAGCTGCCGGGCGTATCGCCCTTCACGGTATAGAGAGCCGAGGTCGCCGGCCCGACCGCGATGGCGACGCGCAGCTTCCCGGTCGGCGCCAGCTCCTTGATGGCGGCGCCATCGTCCGCGGCGGCAATGCCGGCCGCGGCAAGTGCAACGGCGAGCGTCGCCAAGCGCACCAATGACCTCATGTCGACCTTCCTCCCGGAAATCCTTAGCGCTTGATCCCGAAAAGTTGCAGACTTTTCGGATAAGATCACGTGCTGACGATGGCTCTATATCAGCCGCGTCTTTCTAGCTCGCGGCGAGGAGCGGCTGCAATGGCTGACAACGGCTTGGTGACGGTCAAAAGCGCGCACGGCGTCAAGGACACCATCGACCGGCTCGCGGCGGACCTGACGGCGAAGGGCATGCAGGTGTTCGCGCGCATCGATCACGCCCAGGGCGCCAAGGAAGTGGGCCTCGCATTGCGGCCGACCGAGCTGTTGATCTTCGGCAACGCCAAGGGCGGCACGCCGCTGATGCAGTCGCGGCAGACCATCGGGATCGACCTGCCGCTGAAGGCGCTGGCATTCGAGGACGCCGACGGCACGGTCTGGCTGTGCTACAACGATCCCGCTTGGGTCGCCGCGCGCCATGGGGTGGCGGGCGGCGAGGTCACCAAGGCCATGGCGGCGGCGCTCGCCGCCTTGTCGAACCACGCCGCTTCCGCCTGACGTCGTCCGAACGCCCGTTACGGTCTCCTCATGCACGTCCTCATCACCGGCGCGGCCGGCATGATCGGCCGCAAGCTGGCGGAGCGGCTCGTCACCGGCCCGCTCAACGGGCGCCCGGTCGCAAGGCTCACGCTCACCGACGTGTTCGCGCCCGCAAAGCCCGCCTTCGCCGGCGCTGTCGAAATCGTGACCGAGGATCTCGCGACGCCCGGCGTCGCCGAGAAGCTCATCGGCGCGCGCCCCGATATCATCTTCCACACCGCGGGCATCGTTTCCGCCGAGGCCGAGCTCGGTTTCGAGAAAGGCTACCGCAGCAACCTCGACGGCATGCTCGCTTTGCTGGAAGCGGTACGCCGGGCGGGCGGCGGCTACCGGCCCAAACTGATTTTCACGTCGTCCTGCGCCGCCTATGGCGGTCCGTTCCCCGACATCATCGGCGACGATTTTCATCTCACGCCGCTCACCTCCTACGGAACGCAGAAGGCCGTGTGCGAGCTCTCGCTCGCCGACTACACCCGCCGCGGCTTCGTCGACGGCGTCGGGCTACGCCTGCCCGCGATCTGCGTGCGCCCCGGCAAGCCCAACAAGGCGGCGTCGAGCTTCTATTCCAGCATCATCCGCGAACCGCTCGCCGGCCTCGAGGCGATCCTCCCGGTGGACGACCGCAACCTGCACACCCATGCTTCGCCGCGCGCGGCGGTGGGCTTCCTCGTTCATGCGGCAGGGCTCGGCCGCGAACAGCTCGGTCCCCGCATCAACCTGACCATGCCCGGCGTGTCCTGCACTGTCGCCGAGCAGATCGCAGCGCTGCGCAGGATCGCCGGAGACGAGGTCGCCGCCCGCATCCGCCGCGAGCCGGACCCGCTGGTGATCCGCATCGTCGAAGGCTGGCCGCACCGCTTCGACGCCGCGCGGGCGCGCGCGCTCGGATTCGTCGCGGAGCGATCGTTCGACGACATCATCCGCATCCATATCGAGGATGAGCTCGGCGGCGTGATCAAATAGAAGACCATGCGATTTGCCGCTCCGCTCATCGAGGCGACACTCATGCGCCGCTACAAGCGCTTCCTCGCCGATGTGGTGTTGCCCGGCGGCGAGGAGATCACCGCCCATGTCGCCAATCCCGGCGCAATGACCGGCCTCGCCACGCCCGGGGCGCGCGTGTTTCTTTCCAAGTCCGACAAGGCGAACCGCAAGCTGCCCTATTCATGGGAGCTGGTCGAAGCCGATTTCGGCGCCGGGCCGGAGCTCGTCGGGGTCAACACCGCGCATCCCAACGTCATCGCCGGGCAGGCCATCGCGGCCGGCGCGATCGCGGGACTTGCAGGCTATGCGTCGCTGCGCCGCGAGGTGAAATACGGGGAGCAATCCCGGGTCGATTTCCTGCTGGAAACGCCGGGCCGGCCGCCGTGCTACGTCGAGGTGAAGAACGTGCACTTGATGCGCGAGCGCGGCCTCGCCGAATTTCCGGATTCGGTCACCGCACGCGGCGCGCGCCATCTCGACGAACTCGCCGCCATGGTGGCCGCCGGCCACCGCGCGGCGATGCTGTACCTCATCCAGATCGGCTCCGCCGGCCGCTTCGCGCTCGCCCGCGACATCGACCGCCGCTACGGCGAAGCGTTCGACCGCGCCCGGGCGGCCGGCGTCGAGGCGCTGGCCTATCGCTGCACGATTTCGGCCGAGGAAATCGCGCTCTCCGGGGAAGTGCCGATGGTGGATTAGCGTAGTGCGTACACTTCGCTGTCATCGCCCGGCTTGACCGGGCGATCCAGTAAACACCGACCGTGAGTAATGGATTGCCGGTCAAGCCTGGCAATGACACGGCAGTGGTACAGTTTGAAAATTAGTCGAACAGGCGACCCAGTTTTATGAGCGAGGGCGGTGGCTCTGTCATTGAGCGCCCGTGTAGGCTGTCGGACTCAATTGTCGGCTTAGGCTCGACGCCGCAAAGTAACCGCGCGACTGCCGCCCCAGGGGGGCCTTCATGAGGCGGGTCCAAATCCGTCGTGAAGCTCAGATAGATAGGCCGTTTTGCCCTGCTCCGCCGCCCGCGCCGATTCGCAAGTGAGCACCGGCGGAACCCATGGACGCTTCAGCCGAGCAAGCGGCGCAGAGGTAAGCGCCTCCGATGCAATGGGCGCGGCCCCAATTGCAGGGATTGGCGATCCTGGGCTATTCGCCATACTGTTCTCTCCGCTACCGATTATCACTGAAGCTCGGCAATCAAGGCTGGTCATGGAGGGACTACGGGGACGGGCGGGCTGGCGACCGTCGGGCGTATCGTGCCACACTCTGGGTTGACTTGGGAAGCGACTGTTTCCGGCGGTAGTGGGTTGGCTGGCCCACTACCAATGACACTCAAATGAGGTCGGCGTAATCGGAATAGGCTCTACGTGCGCAGCCGCAGCATCACGTTCTGCTTCGTGCGCGACGACACCTCGTAGCCCTTGGACGCCAGCAGCGCGAACAGGTCGGTCGACCATTCGGCGCTGGAATCCTCGATCACGATCAGGCCCGGCCACAGCGCCTCGGGCGCGTCGCGGAAGAACGGCACCAGCACCTTATCCTCGGCGCCTTCGACGTCGATCTTGAGTGCATCGATGCCGGCCAGCCCGGCATCCCTGACGACGGCGAGCAGCGGCCGGCATTTCACCTCAACCCCGCCTTGCGTCCCGGCCGCCGCCATGCGGGTGCCGCCGCGGTCGCGCGCGTTGAGCACGATGAACGCCGTGCCTTCGGCGTCGCCGAGCGCCAGCGCCAGCGGCGTGACCGGCAGGCCGGGATTGACCGCGATGTTGAAGGCGAGCCGGCCGAAATTGCCGGGCTCCGGCTCGATGGCGAGGATGCGGGCGATCCGCGCGGTGGCCGCGACGAACAGCGAGAACAGGCCGACATTGGCGCCGATATCGACGAACACGAAGGCCCGGCCGGAGGCGCCGACGCGCGCAATGTCGCGGGCGAGTTCTTCGCGCTCGGGCGGCTCGTACATCTGCGGCGTGAACAGCAGGTTCTTCTCGCAGCCGTTGTCGCGGGGGTGAAGCCGCATCCGCAGCCGCCAGCGCTCGACATCGAGAGCGCCGGCGGTCTCCATCCGCATGGTGACCAGCCGACGCAGCGCCATCGCCAGCTTGAGGCCGACCCAGTTGTCGGGCATCCGGCTCGTGAGCGCCATGATCGCCTGGTCGAAGGGGTTCGGGGCGAGCGCCCCGAACGGCGCGTCGTTCATGCATAATTCCTTGGTCTTGCCCGTTTGCGACCGGATTACTACAACGGCTTGCCTCAAGCCGCCATCTCGCATCAAGTCCGCTATTCCGGCTTGCGTCGGCATCCCGACCGCTTACATTCGGACGGTTGAAGCGCAGGCGGTCGGGGCGGGCGAAGGGTTTTTCGAGGTCGCAATGAATTATGTCGATGCGGCAACGGCGCCGCTGCGCAAAACCGGGCAGATCAAGCTGCACGGCGCGGAAGCCTTTGCCGGCATGCGCAAGGTCGGGCAGTTGGTGGCCGAATGCCTGGACATGCTGGTGCCGGAAATCCGGCCCGGCGTCACCACCGATCAGATCGACCGCATCGTGTTCGAATTCGCCATGGATCACGGCGCCCGGCCAGCGACGCTGATGTACCGCGGCTATACCAAGTCGACCTGCACCTCGATCAATCACGTGGTCTGCCACGGCATTCCCAACGACAAGCCGCTGAAGGAAGGCGACATCGTCAATGTGGACGTGACGCTGATCCTGGACGGCTGGCACGGCGATTCCAGCCGCATGTATCCGATCGGCGAAGTTCCGCGCCGGGCCGAGCGACTCATCGACGTGACCTACGAGGCGATGATGCGGGGCATCGCGGTGATCCGTCCGGGCACCGCGACCGGCGACATCGGCGCCGCGATCCAGACCTTCGTCGAGGCCCAGCACATGAGCGTGGTGCGCGACTTCTGCGGCCATGGCCTCGGGCGTCTCTTTCACGACGAGCCCAACATCGTCCATGTCGGGCGTCCCGGCGAAGGCATCGTGTTCAAGCCGGGCATGCTGTTCACCGTCGAGCCCATGATCAATCTGGGCCGCCCCCACGTGAAGGTCCTGTCCGACGGCTGGACCGCGGTCACACGCGACCGCTCGCTGTCCGCCCAGTTCGAGCACAGCGTCGGCGTGACCGACCGCGGCGTCGAGATCTTCACGTTGTCCCCGAAGGGACTCGACCGGCCGCCTTACGTCGCGCGCTAGCTCCTAATTTCGCAAGTTAGCGGGCGGTTTCGGTGGCCGGCCCGTGCAACCCCAGCGCGAACCACCGCGGCGTCATAGCGATTGCATTCGGGGCGGCGTTGTCGTCATCCTGACACCCACGACGGGGCTGCAGCGCCGATGGGACCTCATGGCGGAGAAGCGTAGCGGGGACCGGCCGGAGCCAGGCCTTGAGGACGCTGCCCCGCATTATCACGGGCATCGCGAGCGCCTCCGCGCCCGCTTCCGCGAGGCCGGCAGCGACGCGGTGACCGATTACGAGCTGCTCGAACTGGTGTTGTTCCGCGCCCTGCCGCGGCGTGACGTGAAGCCCCTCGCCAAGTCCCTGATCGGCAAGTTCGGCTCGTTCGCGGAGACCATCGCCGCTCCAACCCAGCGTCTCGCCGAGGTCGCCGGCCTCGGCGACGCCGCCATCACCGAGCTCAAGGTGGTCGAGGCCGCCGCCCACCGCCTGGCGCGCGGCGAGGTCAAGAAGCGCCCCTTGCTCGCCTCATGGTCGGCGGTGCTCGACTATTGCCGCGCGGCCATGGCGTTTGCCGACAAGGAGCAGTTCCGCATCTTGTTCCTCGACAAGCGCAACCAGCTCATCGCCGACGAGGTCCAGCAGGTCGGCACCGTCGACCACACGCCGGTCTATCCCCGCGAGGTCGTCAAGCGCGCGCTGGAATTGTCGGCCACCGCGGTCATCCTGGTACACAACCATCCTTCAGGCGACCCGACGCCGTCGCGCGCGGACATCCAGATGACCCAGCAGATCGTCGAGGTGGCGAAGCCGCTCGGCATCTCCGTGCACGACCACATCATCGTGGGCAAGGAGGGGCATGCGAGCTTGAAGGGGTTGCGGTTGATTTGAGGCGGGGCGGGCGCCGTCCTCCATTCGCCGAATATACTCCGAGAACCCGACGGAGAGACTCCCTCGCCCCGTCGCCGTCGTGATCGATCTGGTTTCCACGGCAGCGATACGCATTTGATCCCTGGGATACCCGGGTCCGCTCTACTTTATCGGACCGTCATTGTGCCATGACGTAGACGCGGCGGTAGCGCATCGACACCACCTCCGGCTTAACCCCCTGGCCTTGAAACGGGACGAGCGTAACGGAAAGGTTTCGCTGATTTGTCAAAGAGCCCGCCATCTGGGCGGTTATGTCGAACGCGAAATTCCGCAATGTGTCTTGCCGAGCCGGACCCACGCCGCGAGCAGTCGCGGGCGCCACGACGATGCTTCCGACGTAGCTCGGGTCGCTCGTCGGAGTCGCTGCCGTCGCCGCCGGATTATTCAGGAACACTTTCGCGAGCGCCCCCCGGTCCGAGGGTATTTGGACTCCGTCGATCCGCAACACCAGCCGGCTGGCTGAATTCACGGCTGCCGAAAGTTTGTCCTTCGCGACACCCGGCACTTCGAGCTCCAAGGTCGCAGGCTCCGGCGTGAGCGTCTTGAGCGCAGAGTTTGTGCTGAATTCCATGATCGGCGGTCCGGACACAGCCGCTTCGGCACCCCCGGGGGCCGGTGCGGGACGCGCTTGCGCGGCCGCAACGGGCGTCGCCGTACTTGGCGCCGTACCTGGAGATTGATACTTGTAGCGAAGGGTTGCTTCGTTCTGCAACACTTGGCTTACGGCGATGGCCGTCCACTGCGCCTGTTGATCATAGAAGAGGAACTGCTGCTGGGGCCAGACGGCATCCGGTGGGTTTACATGGCTGGGACTGCTTTCAGTCCAGGTGTTCCAAAGGCGATCGATATTTGCATGGTGAGCGAAGAAGATGGGGTCTAGCGCAGCGGTTGCGAGCACTCCCATATCGATCTGCGGATTGTTCGGGTCGATTTTGATCGGATCGGTCGACCACAGATGAACGCCGCCGTGAGGCGCACCTTCCATGGCCCCCATCTGTCCGCTTGCTCCTTCGCCGGCCCCGCCGAACAGGGCGAACGTCATCTGGCCGAGGACCGACTGGATTTCCTTGGGACCAACCAGGAAGTCCGGAATGCGGTCATTGGCACCGGCCTTGCGAGTCGGATCAAATAATGGGTTGGAGGTATCGGAAGGCGTGCGATACACGTCAGGAACGCGGTTTCGGCCGGGCGTGTCCCAGTCCCAATACGGGAGAGCGAAAGCGGGGTCGCCGAGCAGGATGGCAAGTATCCTTTCGTGGAAATACAGGAACGCCCGATGCCATGGCAGGAACCACCAGCCACCATGAATTTCCTGTCCGTTCAGCCCATCGCCGGCGCCGCTGCAATACCAGCAGTGAACGAGACCCTGGTGAAGCCAGCCACGGGCATCGTTCGGGCTTTGCTCGTAGAGGCGCCGCAATGCTGCGTAAGCAGCTTTCAATCGCGTCGACTCCGAAGCGTCGAGATCGAACGCACTCTTTCGAATGCGCATGGGCAGCCCTGCAGGTGGAGCGAAGGCGACGGGCTGCCCGGAGGGAAGCGGCGGGAGGCAGTCTAAGGGCACCCCCTGTGCAAATACTCGCCGCTGCGCAATCGCAGCTCCGCCACTCAGGGACCCCACGACAAAATGCCGACGGCTGAGTTTCATTTTTTTTCCCCGAAACAATGCCATCACGCAGTGGCCGATGGTAGTCGTCGCCCTAAATTCAGCAGCTCAATAATAGGAAGGATGGCTCGCAAATCGCCATCAAAGCGATGCAACTATAGCGGGTAATCTTCGCGCGGTCAATCGAACAGCGAACTCCATCTGAATGCCGAAGATCAGTTGAGGCAGAGGGATCGCTGTGCGCGCTGGAGTGACCGTCAGTCATGGACGATTTGCGATTTCGACACGCAACTCGCATAAGCCTCCGATTGGCACACTCGACAAACGACAACGACGGCCGATACGATGAATGACCCCTTCACCGTTCGCGTGATGGACCGCCGCGAGATCGCCCTCGCCGGCGACTGGGCGGCCGCGGAGGGCTGGAATCCCGGACTGGACGACCCCGCTTGCTTTGCCACGGCCGATCCGGAGGGCTTCTACATCGGCGAGCTCGACGGCGCCGCGGCTTCGACCATTTCGGTGGTCAACTACGATGACCGCTTCGCCTTCCTCGGCTTCTACATCGTGCGGCCCGACTTGCGCGGGCGCGGTTATGGGCTGCGCACCTGGCAGACGGCCATTGCGCATGCGGGTTCGCGGACGGTCGGCCTCGACGGCGTCCTGACCCAGCAGGACAATTACCGCAAATCCGGCTTCGCTCTCGCCCACCGCAACATTCGCTTTGGCGGCGTGCCGGCAGTCCCGCCGGCGTCGCCGCAGGGCCTCGTCAGCCTCGCGGAAATCCCGTTCGCGGCGATCGAAGCGGACGATGCGACGGTGTTCCCCGCCCCGCGCGCGTCGTTTCTGCGCGCATGGATCGGCGCGTCGGGCCATGTCGGGCGCGCGCTCGTGCGCGACGGCCGGCTGGCGGCCTGGGGCGTCATCCGCCCGTGCCGCAAAGGCCACAAGATCGGGCCGCTGGTCGCCAATGATCGGTCAGCCGCCGAAGCGGTGCTCGCGGGTCTCATCGCCTCGGCCGGGTGCGGTGAGGTATTCCTCGATGTCATAGAGCCCAACCGCAATGCGGTTGCTCTCGCCCAGGCGCTGGGGCTCGAGCCGATCTTCGAGACCGCGCGGATGTACACCGGCGCTATTCGCCCTGTCGCACTATCCCGAATTTTCGGTATCACGACGTTCGAGCTTGGATGATGCGAGCGGTAGTATGAAGCCTGACGCGTCCCGTCGTGTTTTTTGAATGTTCAGTTTAAACGTTTTGGGAGCTTTTACCGAACCGTGGTCCAATCATCAAAGCCAGTCATCAAAGGAGGCAATTCGATGGAGCCGGTATCCCGACGCAACGTGCTCGCGGCTGCTGCTGCGGCCGGTACGGTGGCAACCGCAGTTGTGGCCGCGAAGGCTGCGACCTACGGCAACCCCGACGAGCCGCCGCAGGGTGCGATCAACACCACCGGCAATCCGGCGAGCGTGACCGACCCGGGTCCGCAGAACCCCGTCATCGCATCGCAGTTCCCCACCGCGTTCTCGCCGCCGGCCACCAACATCGGCGACATGCCGATGTTCTGGGCGTCGTTCAACAACGCGCCGCGGCGCATCCAGGACGGCGGCTGGGCGCGTCAGGTCACCCAGGCCGATTTCGCCATCTCGGAAGAGATTTCCGGCGTCAACATGCGCCTCACCCGCGGCGGCATCCGCGAGCTGCACTGGCACCAGGCGGCCGAGTGGGCCTATGTCAGCAGAGGCGCCATCCGAATCACCACCATCGACTCCGAAGGCCGCTCCAACGTCGAAGACGTGACCGAGGGCGGCCTGTGGTATTTCCCCTCGGGTCAGCCACACTCGCTGCAGGGCGTGGGCGAGGACGGCGGCGAGTTCATTCTCTGCTTCGACGACGGCAAGGCGACGGAGTACAATACGCTCCTCATCAACGAATGGTTCGCCCATACGCCGCCGGACATCCTGGCGTTGAATTTCGGCCTTCCGGCCGAGACGTTCGCGAAGATCCCGCTGCACGACCTCTACATCTTCCAAGGCCGGATGCCCGGGCCGCTGGCGCAGGATCAGGCGCAGGCCGCCGGCTCTGTCGGGCGGATGCCGAACTCCTCGACCTTCCAGCTCGCCGGCATGGCGCCGACGCGGAAAACCGCCGGTGGCGAAGCGCGCATCGCCGACAGCCGCAATTTCAAGGCCTCCCTGAACATCGCCGCCGCGCTGGTGACCGTGCACCCCGGCGGCCTGCGCGAAATGCATTGGCATCCGAACGCGGATGAATGGCAATACTACATCGCCGGACAGGGCGCGATGACGGTGTTCAACAGCGGTCCGAAAGCCGTGTCGCAGAATTTCAAGCCCGGCGACATCGGTTACGTGAAGCGAAACCTCGGCCATTTCATCCAGAACACCGGCAACACCGATCTGGTGTTCCTGGAGGTTTTCCGCAGCAATCGCTTCGAGGACGTGTCGCTGTCCGACTGGCTGTCGCACACCCCCTACGCCCTGGTCGCCCAGCATCTCAACATCGACCCATCCGTGGTCGCGCGCTTTCCCAGCAACAAGCCGGAGATCATGCCGGAATAGGGCCGGGCCGGTCCGGGCTTGTAGCCTAGGCAAATCTCTCGCTTGCCTTCGCGCGCGCCTTCATCGCTTCCACTTCGCGGTCGCGCGCCGGCCGCGACGTCTCCAGCGATTCCAGAAGCCGATGAGCCGCCGCGGAAACATCGTCGACCGCCTGCTGGAAGGCCGTCTCGTTCGCCTTCGATGGGTGGGTAAATCCGCTGAGCTTGCGGACGAACTGCAGCGCGGAGGCGCGGATCTCTTCGTCGGTCGCGGGCGGTTCGAAATTAAACAGCGTGCGGATATTTCGGCACATCGATTCCTCCTGAACGCGAAAACAGATCGGCGGGCAACGCGTGACCGAGCCGACGCCGCGAGAGATTTTATATGATCCGGCGAGTGCGATCAGCAAGGCACCGCAGGCTTCAGCCCTTCGCCCCGAGCAGGCCGGCGATCTTGCGGCCGTCCGGCGTGCCCAGGCCGGAGCACGCGTCCCAGCCGATCGAGGCGGAGTAGCCGCCATTGTCGCCGTAGGTCACGTCGTTGAGACCGGAGCCGCCGTAGAGGCGCGGGTTGATGAACCCGACCGGCGAGCCGTTGACGGCATTGATGCGCGCCACGAGGCCGGCCCATAGCGGCGCCACCGCGCTGGTGCCGCCGATGACGCTGTTGATCCCGTCGACGCGGACGTAATATCCGGTTTGCGGATCGGCTTCGCCGGAAACGTCGGGGACGCCGCGGTTGCGCAGCGGCGTCTTCTTGCCCAGCGCGCTGGTCAGGTGCAGGCCGTTCTGCCATGGCGGGAGCGGGAAGAAGCAGCTCACGCCGCCGCCGCTGGCGCCGCCGGCGGCGCCGTCGTTCCACACGGTCTCGCTGCGGATGTCGCCATTGACCGCCTGCAGGCTGGTGCCGCCGCAGGCCAGCACGTGCGGGCTCGACGCCGGGAAGTCGACGTTGAGGCCCGCGATGCCGGCGCCGCCGCTCGACCCGTTGTCGCCGGAGGCGACGCACACGGTGATCCCCATCAGCGCCGCCGCTTGGAATGCCTGGTCGAGCGCCGACATCGCCTGGGGCGTCCACGACGCCTCGGAGCCGCCCCAGCTGATCGAGATGACCGAAGGCTTGTTCTTCTCGTCATGGATGGCAGTGGTAACGGCGTCGAAAAAACCGGCATCGGTGTTGGGCGCGAAATAGACGACGATCTCGGCCTCCGGGGCGATGGTGCCGGCGACCTCGATGTCCAGCATCACCTCGCCGTCGGGCCCGTTCGGGTCCCCGGTGGCGTGGTTCCTGGCGTGGTTCACCGAGATGGAGGACACTTTCGGCAGGGCGGAATTGATGTCGGAAAAATATCTCTGGAGATCGGCGACCCGGTAGCCGCCGCCGAATTCGATCACGCCGATGCACACGCCCTTGCCGGTGCCGGACGGGAAGTCATAGAGCGATGCGAGCGTCGTCGGCGTGAACCCCGCCGGAAAGCCGCGCTTGGTTATCCGGGCCCGGAAATGCGACCGGACCTGGGGCCGGTTGTCGAGCCCGAGGACGGCTTCCACGATCCCGTCGAGTTCGCCGGGCACCGTAATCGGCCCGGCCCGGCCGCGGTACGAGCCGCCGTGGAACTCGAACTGGTGAAGGTCCACCGCGAAGGCGGTGTTGAAACGCGCCACCGTTCCCGACAGCACGACGGTGCGGCGCGCCGCATCCTCCTGAACAACGGCGAGACCGTGCCGTCGCGCAAACTCCTCGACCGCCGCCAGGTCGGCGGGGGAAGCCCCGAACTGGGCGGCGAAATCGGCACGGCTGACGCAAGCCTGCGTGCGGTCGCCGGCGCTCAGCTTCGCGACCTTCGCCTTGAAAGCGTCGGCGTTCCGGCGGCGCACCAGCACGGTGACCTCGAGGCGCTCCGCCGGGTTCGCCTTTCCGGCAAGCCGGGCCCCCGGGAGCGGCTCCCTGAGACTGCCGGCCAGAATATGCATGGTCATGGCGCTACTCCGCCTTGGTACGCGTGACGACAGAGGGCTCGGTGCTCTCTCGGAAACGATGATCGAAGGTAAGCGGGTCCGCGGCGGCGAAGTGTGAAACGCTTCACACTCGAAACAGGTTTTTGCGCCGGTTGTCCTGGTGCGGTCATTCCGGGGCGCGCGTAGCGCGAACCCGGAATCCAGGCTGCGGTGCGGCCAGCGATGCCCGTCTGGATCCGGGTTCGCCGCTTGCGCGGCGCCCCGGAATGACGGCAATTGCCTAATTGCCCGCCTGGAGCGGCCAGTCGCCGGTCGGGTCGTCCAATTGGCCGTCGGCGAGCCTGTCGAGATCGAAGCGATCGACATCGCCCAGCAGCTCGACGAATCCCTGGGCGCCATGACGCAGCGCAGCCTCGCCTTTTGCGGCGGTCGCCAGGGTGGCGTCGCCGAGCGCACCGGAGGGATGGAGGTCCTGGGTCATCCAGCCGAACCCGATCGGGCGGAACGCGCTGAGCCACTTGAAATCGTCCGCCATGCCCACAGTCGCGGGCACGGCGTTCTCGGCGCTTTCCATGCGCACGGTGTCGCCGCGGCCCGCCAGCATCAGCGAGGTCTCGATGTCGCCGGCATGGACGCCGTGGCGCTGTTCGGCGCGCTCGAAGGTGCCCGGCGGATAGCCGAAGCGGTGCCATGCGGCGGTCACCACCAGCATCCGGTGGCGGACCCGCAGGTCGCGGGCGACCAGCTCCATGGCCGATACGTTGCCGCCATGGCTGGTGACGATCACCAGCTTGCGCAGGCCGGCGCGGTGGATGCTTTCGCCGATCTCCGTATAGGTGCGGATGACGGTTTGCGCGGACAGCGACAGCGTGCCGGGAAACGCGAGATGCTCGTCGGACTGGCCGATTTTCTGCACCGGCAGGAACGTGACGGGAAGGCCGTCCGGCAGCAGCTCATGGACGCGGGAGAGGTAGGCCTGCGCGATGTAGCTGTCGACCCCGAGCGGGAGATGCGGCCCGTGCTGCTCCACCGCGGCCACCGGGAGCACCGCGATCCAGCGCCGCGTGTCGGCAAAGGCGAGGTCCGTCCATGTCATTTCCATCCAGTGACGTCTTGGCAACATTTTCCGGTTACTCGCCTTTCCCGCTGCGCTCGCGTAATCTCACCGTTCGATCCGGAGACAACGAATTCATGCGGATGCAAGGGATTAAGACCACCGCCACCGCTACCGCCGTCACTGTAATGGCCACCGGTGTGATTGTCGCCTGCCTGTCCGCGGGCGATGCCGCACGCGCCCAGGCCCCGGCGAAAGGAGCGCCCGACAAGGTCTCGTTCGGCACCAACTGGGTCGCCGAGGGCGAGCATGGCGGCTTCTACCAGGCGCTGGCCGACGGCACCTACCGCCGATACGGCCTCGACGTGACCATCGTCCCCGGCGGCCCGCAGGTGAACAACCGCATCCTGCTGGCGGTCGGCAAGCTCGATTTCTTCATGAGCGCGAACACGCTGCAGTCGTTCGACGCGGTCGAGCAGAACATCCCGACGCTCGCCGTCGCCGCGATGTTCCAGAAGGACCCACAGGTGCTGATCACCCATCCCCAGCGCGGCATCAGGGATCTCAAGGATCTGCGGGGGATGACGCTGTTCATCTCGAAGGAGGGCTTTGTCACCTATTTCCAATGGCTCAAGGGTGAATACGGGCTCAGCGATGCGCAGGTGAAGCCCTACACCTTCAATCCGCAGCCCTTTCTCGCCGACCCCGACAGCGCGATGCAGGGCTACCTGACCTCCGAGCCCTATGCCATCGAGAAGGGCACCGGGATGAAGCCGCAGGTGTTCCTGCTCGCCGATTACGGCTTCGACAGCTATTCCACCCTGATCGAAACCAGGCGCGATCTCGTCGAGCGCAAGGCAGACGTGGTGCAGCGCTTCGTCGATGCCTCCATCATCGGCTGGTACACCTACATCTACGGCGACAACCACGCTGGAAACGGCCTCATCAAGCGCCAGAACCCGGAAATGACCGACGAACTCCTCGCCTATTCCGTCGCCAAGATGAAGGAGTACGGCATCGTCGATTCCGGCGAGGCGACAGAGCTCGGGATCGGTGCCATGACCGATGCGCACATGGCGGACTTCTTCGACAAGATGGTGAAGGCCGGCGTCGTCAAGCCGGGCCTCGACTATCGCAAGTCGTACACGCTGCGTTTCGTCGACAAGAAGGTGGGCCTGGAGTTGCGGCGCAATTGAAGATTGACTCTGTCATCGCCCGGCTCGACCCGGGCGATCCAGTAAACACCGACCGTGAGTACTGGATTGCCCGGTCAAGCCGGGCAATGACGCCTATAAGGTTAAAACTAATCGGAAAATGCTCTCATCGATGACGCCGGCCCCGCGCACCCCTGAACCCGTCGTCACCCTGAAGGGCGTCGCCAAGCGCTTCGCCAACGGCACCCAGGCGCTCGCCGGCCTCGACCTCGCCATCGCGAGCGGCGAGTTCGTCTCCCTGCTGGGGCCGTCCGGCTGCGGCAAGTCGACCGCGCTGCGGCTGATCGCAGGGCTCGGCGAACCCTCGACCGGCGCCATCTCCTGGCGCGGGGCCAAGCCCGGCGCGCGGCGCAACGGGCTCGACGTCGGCTTCGTGTTCCAGGAGCCGACCTTGATGCCGTGGACCACGGTGGCGAACAACGTGGCTCTCCCGCTCGCCCTCGCCGGAGTCGCGCCTGACATCGCCAAAGAGCGCGTGGCGCAAGCGCTGGAGCGGGTGGGCTTAAGCCAGTTCCGCGTCGCCTATCCGCGCGAACTCTCCGGCGGCATGAAGATGCGGGTGTCGATCGCTCGCGCGCTGGTCACCGATCCGCCTCTGCTGCTGATGGACGAGCCGTTCGCGGCGCTCGACGAGATCACGAGGTTCAAGCTCAATGACGACCTCATCGCGCTGTGGCGCGCGGTGGGCAACACCATCGTGTTCGTCACCCACTCGGTGTTCGAGTCGGTCTATCTGTCGAGCCGCATCGTGGTGATGGCGCCGCGCCCCGGCCGCATCTACGCCGATCTCGCCGTCGACGCGCCGTTTCCGCGCGACGAGAGCTTCCGCACCTCGGCCGAATATGCCGGCCATTGCCGTGTCGTCTCCCAGGCACTGGCGCAGGCGATGACGGGAGGCGGGCCGTGAGCACCGCCGCGCCGGCGCCGGACGCCCCGCGCGTGACCGCCGGCATCGGCTGGCAACAGGTCGTGCTGCCGGTGGCGACGCTCGCGATCGGCATCGCGATCTGGGACCTCGTGGTCCGGATCGAGCAGATACCGCCCTATGTGCTGCCGGCGCCCGGCCTCGTCGCCACCACGCTCGTCTCCGACTGGCCGCTGTTGTGGGACTCGCTCCTCGTCACCCTCACCACCACGTTCGAGGGCTTGGCGCTCGCGGTGATCGGCGGCACCGGCCTCGCCATCCTGTTCAACCAGTCGCGCCTGATCGAATACTCGTTCTATCCCTATGCGGTGATCCTCCAGGTCACGCCGGTGGTCGCGATCGCGCCGCTGCTGCTGATCTACCTGCCGCAGCAGGCGGCGGTGCTCGCCTGCGCCTGGATCGTTGCGTTCTTCCCCGTCCTCGCCAACACGACGCTGGGGCTCAACTCCGTCGACCGCAATCTCGCCGACCTGTTCGAGCTCTACGGCGCCTCGCGGCTTTCGGTGCTCATGCGCCTCAAGCTGCCGGCGGCGCTGCCCTACATGCTCGGCGGCCTCAAAATCGCCGGCGGCCTGTCGCTGATCGGCGCCGTGGTCGCCGAGATCGCCGCGGGCTCCGCGGGCGCCGGCTCCGGCCTCGCCTACCGCATCGCCGAATCCGGCTACCGCCTCGACATCCCGCGCATGTTCGCGGCGCTGATCCTGCTCTCGGCGGCGGGGGTGGTGATCTTCTTCGCGCTGTCGGCGGTATCGTGGCTGCTGCTGCGCCGGTGGCACGAGAGCGCGCTGGCAAGGGAGCCGTGATGCTGACGATCTCGGTCGACGGCCTCGTTCGTTTCAGCGACCGGCCGTCACGGGAAACGGTTTGCCGCCCATCACGGTCGCGAGCACCTTGATGCTTCTCAGCTCGTCGGGCGACAGGACCGCAAGCGGATCGCGGTCGAGCACGGTGAAGTCGGCGAGCTTGCCCGGCCTGATCGAGCCTTTCTTGTCGTCCTGCCCCAGCAGGTAGGCCGCTCCGAGCGTAACGGCGTGCAACGCTTGCGGGACGGAAATGCGTTCCTCCTCGCCGAGGACGCGCCCCGACATTGTCTTGCGCGCGGTTGCCGTCCACATGCATAGCAGCGGATCGACCGGCGTGACGGACGCGTCCGAGTGCAGGCTGAACGGAATTCCCATCCGCTGCACACTGCCGGCAGGGTCCATGTCCCGCGCCCGGTCCGGCCCGAGAAATGTCGAGTAGTGCAAGTCGCCCCAGAAATAGATGTGGTTGGTGAACAGGTTTGTCGCGACGCCGAGCTCCTTCATTTTAACGAGCTGGGCCTGGGTCACCATCTGGTTGTGCTCCAGCCGGTGCCGGGTCGCGAGCCGCGGATACTGCCGCTGGGCCGCCTCCAGCGCGATCAGGGCCATTTCCGTGGCCTGGTCGCCATTGGTATGGATCACGGCCTGCAGCCCGCGCTTGTGCACTTCGAGGACCCCCTTGTTCAAGTCCTCTTGCGAGATGTTCGCGACCCCGTTGGCGAACGTCTTGTAGTAGCCCGGCCACTGAATGAGGCCGGTGTACCCCTGGAGCGATCCGTCGACGACGAACTTGACGCCGCCGAAGCTCAGGCGGTCGGTGTCGGATTTATGCAGTTCGGCGAGAAAATCGAGTCCGCCCTTTTGCGCGATTTCCCCCTGCTGGAAAACCTGGATGATCGGATTCATGACGATCCGGATCGGAAAGTTCGGATCGGCGGCGGCCGCCTGATAGGCCTTGTAACCTCCGGGAAAGCTGCCGAAGGAGAGATCGGCGAATGTCGTTACGCCGGCCCGCTGCGCGAGCTTGCTGGCATCCCACGTCGCCTTGGTCAGCAGGTTGGAGTCGAGCGGCGGCAGCTTCGCCACGAAAGCAAGTGCCGCCTCGATCTCCTCGATTTCGCCGGTCGGTTTGCCGTCCTTCTTGACGATCCCTTCGACGTCGGTGTTGTCGGCTATTCCGGCAATCTCGAACGCCTTGCTGTTTGCGTAATAGATATGCATCGAAAGGTTTTCGATGAAGATCGGATGCCCGTTTGAAATCGGGTCGAGATCGGCGCGGGTCAGGGGCGAGCTGCCGTAGAATTCCGGCTGATATCCCCACGCCAGCACCCACCTTCCATCAGCGGGCAATTTGGCGACTGCACCTTGCAGGCGTTCGATGACCGCCTGTTTGGTCTCCAATCCCTTGTTCGGCGTCCCATCGGGAGAGGTGCGGTCGAACCGGCCGACGTATACGCCTTGCCACAGCACGCCGGTGATCTGCGGGTGCATGTGCGCTTCGATGAAGCCCGGAACGATCACCGCATCTTGAAACCGTCGGTCGATCTCGACGTCCTGGTTGGTGGCCCAGCCGCGCACTTCGTCGAGCGTGCCGACGCCGAGGATCTTGCCGTTCATCACCGCCACCGCTTGTCCGGACGGCGTCCCGGGATCGAGCGTGACGATCGTCTTGGCCGTGTAGATCGTAATCTTTTGCGGCGACGGATCCGCCGGTGGCGGGGTGTTCACAGGAACGAGCGTGTCGAGCCCGCGCGGTTCGCGCGCAAGTTCGTTGTGGGCTGCGGCCATTGTCGGCGCCGCCACCAGAGCCGCCGCAAGGAAAAGTGGGGGCATCAGCCGCATGGGTTGCTCCTTGGGCCTCAATTGCGATTTGGCGGGCGCATTCTGGATCGGGTGAATGAAATCAAGGTGAACGTGCGCGCCTTTCTGGCCTCGTCGTAAAGATTCGGCAGCGATACCCCGACGGCAAAGACTAATATTGCAACCAATGTATTTTGCTGCTGACACACGGCCCTGTCAGTTTAGCGGGGGCGGTGTTCCTCGCGAGGACGCGATGAAATCATCTGGTAACCATGAACGTGGCAGCACAAAAGATGCCGTCCGCCCGGGCCCCGCGGGCCTCGGCCGGCTTGATCTCATGAAGGGGAGCGTCGGTATTGTCACCGACGCCGATCCGTAGGATGGGTTGAGCGCAGCGAAACCCATCGTCAGGCTTTCGATAGTTCGAGCCGATGATGGGTTTCACTGCGGTCGACCCATCCCGCGCTTCCTAAGTTTCCAGCCCCGCCATTCGCGCATAGCGCCCATGGTGTGTGCCCCAATGACTTGGGGTGGGTTCTTGCTATTTTGCCGCGAATCCAGCAATCCGCCGCGTGGTCCGTGTGGCGGCGCAACGTCCCGCGAGACTCAGTCATCGACATGATCTCCAATACCGCCGCGCGCGATGCGGCTGCTGCCCGCCGCTCCCGGCTGATCGGCATTGCGCTGATCTGCGGGGCGGTCGCCACCTTCGCCTGCCTCGACACCACGGCGAAATATCTCGGGCGCGAGATCGCGGTGATGCAGGTGGTGTGGGCGCGCTATACCTTCGCCTTCCTGCTCACGCTGTTCATCTCCAACCCGCTGAGCCGGCCCGGCCTGCTGCGCACGGGACGGCCGTCCCTGCAGATCGGCCGGGCGACGCTCCTGCTCGGGTCGACCATGCTCAACTTCTTTGCGCTGCGCTATCTGCGGCTCGACCAGGCGCTCGCCATCGCGTTTTCGACGCCGTTCCTGGTCGCGGCGCTGTCGGGGCCGACGCTCGGGGAATGGGTCGGGCCGCGCCGGTGGGCGGCGATCGCGGTGGGCATGGGCGGCGTGCTGGTGGTGACCCGGCCCGGGTTCGGCCAGTTCCATCCCGCCGTCATCCTGGCGGTGCTGTCGACGTTCTGTTACGCGTTCTATTTCCTGTCGACCCGGATCTTGTCGCGCACCGATTCCAACGAGACCACGCTGTTCTATTCCAACGGCGTCGGCGCAGTGCTGATGCTGCCGGTGATCCCTTTCGTGTGGACGGCGCCCAGCGCGTTTGAGTTCGCGCTGCTGGTATTCGCCGGCGCGCTGGCGAGCTTCGGGCATTACCTGCTGATCGTCGCCCACCGCCTGGCGCCGCCATCACTGCTGTCGCCCTTCATCTACACCCAGCTCGTCTGGGTCGTCGTGCTCGGCTATCTGGTGTTCGGCGACGTTCCCGACGCTTGGACGCTCATCGGTGCCGCCATCGTGATCGGCTCCGGCCTCTATATCCTCCACCGCGAGCGCATAGGGGGTAAGCACGCCCCGCGAAGCTGACTGAAACGGATGATTGAAACCGGGCCGGCAAGCCTGATAGAGACGGGCCGAACCGCCGTTTCGTTCCAGACAGACTAAGCCCTTTGGCCCATTCGCCGTTTCCGGTTTGGCATTCAAGGCAGGCTCATGAAGAAACCGTTCCCCGCGCTCGCCGTGTCCGCCGTCGACCGCGCCAATGACGACATCGGCGAGAAGACGCGGCTGCGCCTGTTTCGCACCCAGTTCGAGCTGCGCGAGGCCGAGCAGCGCGCGTTCGACCTGTTCCTGCAGAACCTGGTCAAGGGGACGAGCCACCTGTCGCTGGGCCAGGAGGCGATCGCGGCGGGCTTCGCCGTCGCCATGAAGCCCGGCGACCTCTCGTTTTGCACCTATCGCGGCCATGCCCACACGCTGGCGCGGGGCGTGCCGGTGGAGCAGGTTCTGGGCGAACTGATGCAGCGCGACAACGGCCTGATGCGCGGCAAGGGCGGCTCGATGCACCTCACCTCGGTGGAGCACGGGGTAATGGGCTCCTATGCCATCATCGGCGCGCACCTGCCGATCGCCTGCGGCGCGGCGCTGCGGGCGCAATACAAGGGGCAGGACGATGTTTCGGTCTGCTTCTTCGGCGACGGCACCACCAATATCGGCGCCTTCCACGAGGCACTCAATTTCGCCGCGGTGTGGAAGCTGCCGGTCGTGTTCGTGTGCGAGAACAATCTCTACATGGAATATACGCCGATCGGCGAAGTCACCGCGGTCGAACATCCGGCGGCGGATCGCGCCGCGGCCTACGGCCTCGACCGCATCCTCATCGACGGCAACGACGCCGATGCGGTCTATCGCACGGCGCGCACGGCCTATGCCCGCGCGCGTGCCGGCGACGGCCCCTCGCTGATCGAATGCATGACGTACCGCCACAGCGGCCATTCGCGTGCCGACCCCGCCAAATACCGGCCGGAGGGCGAGCTCGACGAATGGAAGAAGCACGACCCGATCGTACTCTACCGCAGCCGGCTCAAGCAGTTCGGCGTCGCCGAGGACGTGATCCTCGGCATCGAAGCCGAGGTCCGGCGCGGCGTCGACGAGGCCACCGAGAAATGCAAGGCGGCGCCGCCGCCCCCGGCGGATATTCTCTTCACGGACGTCTACGCGGATGGAGGCTGGGCATGGCGGAACTGACCTATCGCGACGCGGTCGCCCGCGGCATCGCCCAGGAAATGGCGCGCGATCCCGACGTCATCTTCTTCGGCGAGGACGTGGCTAAACCTGGCGGCGTGTTCAAGGCGACGGTCGGGCTCTACGAGCAGTTCGGGCCGCGGCGGGTGCGCGACACGCCCATTTCCGAGCAGGCGATCATGGGCGCCGCCATGGGCGCGGCGATGACCGGCCTCAAGCCGATCGCCGAGATCATGTTCTCGGATTTCTTCGCGGTGTGCTTCGACTACATAGCCAACGAGTTCCCGAAGAGCCGCTACATGTCGAACGGCCAGCTCAAATGCCCGCTGGTGGTGCGGACCGGTAACGGCGCCGGGTCGCGGTTCGGCGCCCAGCACAGCCAGAGCGTCGAGAACTGGTGCATGATGATCCCCGGCCTCAAGGTGGTGGCGCCGTCCAATCCGCGCGACGTGATCGGCCTGATGGCGGCGGCGGTGCGCGATCCCGACCCGGTGATCTTCTTCGAGCACAAGTCGCTCTATGCCACCAAGGGCGAGGTGCCGGACGGCGAGATCGTCGACACGCTGGGCTCGGCGCGGATCCTGCGGCCCGGCAAGGACGCCACCATCCTGGCGCTCGCCCTGATGGTGCCGCGCGCGCTGGAAGCGGCGGAGCGGCTCAAGGCGCAGCACGGCATCGACTGCGAGGTCGTCGACGTCCGCTCGCTGGTCCCCCTCGACACCCAGACGATCCTGGGCTCGGTCGGGCGCACCCACCGCTTGTTTACGGTGGAGGAGAACCCACGTTTGTGCGGATGGGGTGCCGAGATCGTCTCCATCGTCGCCGACGAGGCGTTCTATGACCTCGACGGGCCGCCGGTGCGGATCACCACGCCCCATATCCCGTTGCCGGCCGCCGACATCCTCGAGGACATGGTCCTGCCGACCGTCGAGCGCATCGCCGAGACGGTGCGGCGTTCGCTCTCCGCGTGAGGTCCGCCATGGAGTTTCACCATGTATGAAAATCTTCTCGCCCATGTCCCGACCGACCTGTGGATCGGCGGCAAGTGGCGCAAGGCCGCCGACGGCCAGCGGTTCGACGTGATCGATCCCGCCACCGAGAATGTCATCACCTCGGTAGCGAGCGCCGGCGTCGACGACGCCAAGGCCGCCGTCGATGCCGCACAGGATGCGTTCGAGGGCTGGGCCGGCCGCAAGCCGCGTGAGCGCGGGGAAATCCTGCGCAAGGCCTATGAGGTGATCATGGCGCAGGCCGAACGCCTCGCCAAGCTGATCACGCTGGAGAACGGCAAGGCGCTGAGCGATTCCCGCGGCGAGGTCGCCTATGCGGCCGAGTTCTTCCGCTGGTATGCCGAGGAAGCGGTGCGGAACCTCGGCGACGTGTCGCGCGCGCCATCATCCGGCGCCCGCATCTTCGTGCAGCACAAGCCGGCCGGCATCGCCGTGCTGGTGACGCCGTGGAATTTTCCCGCCGCGATGGCGACCCGCAAGATCGGCCCTGCGCTCGCCGCCGGCTGCCCGGTGGTGCTCAAGCCGGCCTCGGAGACGCCGCTCACCATGCTCGCACTGATGCCGCTGCTCGAGGAAGCGGGCGTGCCGGCCGGCGTCGTCAACGTGATCCCGTCGCGGCGCTCCGGCGCCGTGGTCTCGGCCATGCTGCACGATCCGCGGGTACGCGTCGTCTCCTTTACCGGCTCGACCGAGGTCGGCCGCAAACTCCTGCACGAGGCGGCCGACAACGTGGTAAAGCCGGCGATGGAACTCGGCGGCAACGCGCCTTTCATCGTGTTCGATGATGCCGATATCGATGCGGCAATAGAAGGTGCCATGATTGCCAAGATGCGCAACATGGGCGAGGCCTGCACCGCCGCGAACCGGTTCTACGTGCACGAGACCGTCCACGAGGCCTTCGCCCACAAGCTCACCGAGAAAATGGCCGCGCTCAAGATGGGCAACGGCCTGCAGGACGGTGTCGCGCTGGGGCCGCTCGTCAATGCGGAGGGCCGCGACAAGGTCAAGCAACTGGTGGCGGACGCGGTGAAGAAGGGCGCCAAGGTGCTCACCGGCGGAACCGCGCCCGACGGCAAGGGCTATTTCTATCCGGCCACAGTGCTCATCGCCGTGCCCGACTCGGCCGAAATGCTGCGCGAGGAAATCTTCGGGCCGGTGGCGGCGATCCAGACCTTCAAGTCCGAGGACGAGGTGATCAAGCGCGCCAACGACACCGAATATGGCCTTGTTGCCTATCTCTACACCAAGGATCTCAGCCGCGGCATGCGGGTGTCGGAAAAGCTCGATTTCGGCATGATCGGGCTCAACCGCGGCCTCGTCTCCGATCCCGCCGCGCCGTTCGGCGGCACCAAGCAGAGCGGCATCGGACGCGAAGGCGCCCACGAGGGCATGATGGAATTCATGGAGACCCAATACGTGTCGGTGACGTGGTGAGAGAACTTGGTGCGAGTGTGAGAGCGCCGACATGGACATCCTGATGCCGCAGCTCGGCGAGACCGTGGCCGAGGGCAAGATCACGACCTGGTTCAAGTCGATCGGCGACACGGTCAAGCCCGGCGACAATCTGTTCGAGATCGAGACCGACAAGGTGTCGATGGAGGTGCCGGCGACCTCCGCCGGCGTCCTCACGGAAATCCGGGTCGGCGCCGGCGAAGTGGCCCCGGTGGGCGCCGTCGTCGCCATCGTCGCGGGTGCCGCGGGCGAGCCGGCCGCCAAGGCGCAGGTGGCCGCAAAGGCATCCCCTGCCACGAAGGCGCCGGCTGCGGCCCCGCCGCCGAAAGCAGTCATCGCGGCCGTCGCCGCAGCCCCCGCGGCGCCTGTCGTGGCGCGGGTGCTCGATCCGTTTGCCGCGGTGCGCACGCCCGAGCGCAATTACGGCCCGGCGAAGCTCGCCAGTGGCGCCGTCGTCACGCCGCTGGCGCGCCGGCTGGCCGGCCAGGCCGGGATCGACCTCGGTCGCATCCCAGCGTCCGGCCCGCACGGCCGCATCGTCGCCCGCGACGTCCAATCCGCCATCGCCGCCGCACCCGGCGCGATCGCATTGCGTGCGCCGTCGCCCGATCGCATCAAGGCCCTCTACGCCGAGGGCAGTTACGAGGAGATCCCGCTCGATTCGATGCGGCGGACCATCGCGGCGCGGCTGGTCGAAGCCAAGCAGACCATTCCGCATTTCTACCTGGCCGCGGATGTGGTCATCGAGCGGCTCGAGGCGCTGCGCCGGGAAGCCAATGAGGCGGCGCCTGCCGACGCGAGCGGCCAGCCCGCGTTCAAGCTCTCGCTCAACGATTTCATCATCAAGGCGCTGGCGCTGGCGCTGCAGCGCGTGCCGGCGGCCAATGCGGTGTGGGCTGAGGACCGCATCCTGCGGTTCAAATCCTCCGACATCGGCGTTGCGGTGGCGATCGATGGCGGCCTGGTCACGCCGGTGATCCGCGAGGTGGAGAAAAAGTCCCTGCTCGACATTTCCGCCGCGATCAAGGACCTCGCTGCCCGCGCCCGCGCCCGCAAGCTCAAGCCGGCGGAGATCCAGGGCGGCTCCAGTGCGGTATCCAATCTCGGCATGTACGGCGTGCGCGAATTCGCGGCCATCATCAATCCGCCGCATGCCACCATTCTCGCCGCCGGCGCCAGCACCCGGCGGCCGGTGGAGACCGCGGACGGCGGCTTTACCTTCATTAGCCAGATGACGGTGACGCTGTCATGCGATCACCGCGTCGTCGACGGCGCCGTCGGCGCCGAGCTGCTTGCGGCGTTCGGCCATTTCATCGAGCATCCGGTCGGGCTGATGATCTAGGTGTTGTCATCGCCCGGCTTGACCGGGCGATCCAGTAGCCACCGACCGGGTAAAGATCGATATAATTCAGGAGAATGTCATGACGAGCAGCAAGTCCGGTCTCATTCTGGTCGGGCCGCCCAAGCCGGTCTTCATCGAGCGCCTCGCGCCGGTGTTCGACATCCACAAGTACAACGACGCCAAGGACCGCGACGCCTTTTTCGCCGGGATCGCCGACGGTGTGCGTGCCATCGCGGTCACCTACTCCTCGGAAAAGGTCAACGCCGAATTCATGTCGCGGCTGCCCAAGCTCGAGATCGTGTCGAGCTTCGGGGTCGGCTACGACCATGTCGACGCCAAATGGGCCGGCGCCCACGGCATCATCGTGACCAATACGCCCGACGTGCTCAACGAGGAAGTCGCCGATACCGCGCTCGGGCTCTTGCTCAACACGGTGCGGGAATTCCCCCAGGCCGAGCGTTACCTGCGCGCCGGCAAATGGGAGCAGAAGGCCTATCCGCTCAGCCCGGCGACGCTACGCGACCGCACCGTCGGAATGGTCGGCATGGGGCGGATCGGCCGGGCCATCGCCAAGCGCCTTGACGCCTTCGGCGTGCCGGTGGTCTATCATTCGCGGCGGCTCCAGGCGGGAGCCGCCTACCGGCATTATCCCGACCTCGTCGCCATGGCCCGCGACGTCGACGTGCTGCTGGTGATCGTGCCCGGCGGCGCGGAAACCCGTAACATGATTAACGCGGCGGTGCTTGAGGCACTGGGGCCGGACGGCATCCTCATCAACATCGCCCGCGGCTCGGTGGTCGACGAGCCGGCCCTGATCGCGGCGCTGCGCGACAAGAAGATCCGCTCGGCCGGCCTCGACGTATTCGTCAACGAGCCGAAGGTGCCGAAAGAGCTGATGGAAATGGACAATGTGGTGCTGTTCCCCCATCTCGGCTCCGCCTCGGTCTACACCCGCACCCAGATGGACCACCTCGTGGTCGACAATCTCCTGTCCTGGGCCGCCGGGAAGGGTCCGCTGACGCCGGTGCCGGAGACCCCGCCGAAATAGCCCGGCCGCGGCAAGGTCCTCGGCGGCGAGCCGAGGGGGGTTGGCGGCGGCGATGGCACTGGTATTATTCTACGATGCGATACGATCTTGCGCTCGCCCCCGCCTTTGCCCTTCTTGCCGCCCTCGTCGCAACCGGCGCCGAGGCCCAGCAGCCGTCGCCGGCCACCAGCGAGGCGTTCAAGGCCGTGCTCGGCAAATGGGAGATTTCCAACGCCGACCGCGACCGCACCTGTACGATCACCTTCCGCGCCGATCCCACCGGGACTGCATTCAAGCTTGAGATGGACAAGGCCTGCCCGGGCCAGATGCCGGAGGTGAAGGACGTCGTCGCCTGGAACATCGGCGGGCTCGATCTGGTGCGGCTGCTCGACGGCAAAGGCAAGCCGGTGATGGAATTCACCGAGGTCGAGAGCGGGACCTACGAGGCGCAGCGCCCCGGCGAGGGTGTCTACTTCATGCAGAGCGCGGCTGTCGCCGCGAGCCCGGTCGGGCTCGCCGCCGACCAGATGGCGGGCGACTGGTCGTTGTTGCGCGGCTCCGGCAAGTCGATCTGCACGATCACGCTGACCAATACTGCGGCCGGTCCCGATAATTTCGCGCTCAAGCTGAAGCCCGGCTGCGATGTCTTCGTGACCAGGTTCGGGCCGGCCAGCTGGTACATGGATCGCGGCGAGCTGGTGCTCAAATCCTCTAAGGGGCAGTTCTGGCGCTTCGAGGAGAGCGACCCGGTCAACTGGACCCGCGTCCCCGAAGGGCGCGAGGCGATCACGCTGGTGCGCCAGTAGCATGGACGGCGGCCGGCACGGCCGCCCGGCCCATTCCGCCGCCACATCCCTCGCCGTTGCAGTAACGGCGGCCACTTCTGGATGGCGCGCCGTCCTGAACGGACCTCGGGAGGTCGCGATGCGGGCGCAGACGCTGTTTCTTCTGGTGACGTTCCTTCTGACGACCGCCTCGGGCCTCACGGCGCGAGCGCAGGAGCGATTTTGCCCGGACGGAAATGCGAGAATCTTGCGTGTCGAGATGTATCCGTTCGTTCCGAACGCCGACGAGATAGCCCTGAAGATCAAGGAACTATTCGAAGCGGGCTGTCCCGGGCTCGATCTTCAAATCCGGATGAACGCAAACTACTACTCCACCGGTGACGGCGGAATACTTGCCGCCGACGCCGATGTGTATGAGGTCGATTCGGTGTTCTTCGATGATTTCCTCAAGCGCAGGAGCCCGAAATTGCCATCGCAGTCGGTTCTTGAAACGGCCGGCGCCGTGGTTCCCTTTGCCAAGGACATCGCGACCTCCGGCGGAGCGCAATTCGGGATTCCGCATTGGATATGCACCGAATTTCTCATCTACAAGAAAGCGCTTTCGCAGATTGGAGCCATCAAGGGGCCCGCCGACGCGGCGCGCGTTTTCGCGGAACTGGGAAAGGGTCCGCTCATGGATCTGATAGGCCCGACCACATTGGGCGAGCTCTATCTCTCCGTTTTGGTCGCCCGTTACGGCTCTGCGGGAGGGGCGCTGAAGCATCTCGATCCCGATCATCTCGACGACTATGCAGTCGCGGTCCTGCGCAATTTCATTAGCATGGAGCCGCCTGGCTTCGGGCGAGATCGAGACTATCATCGGCGCGACGGCTTCTACGCACGCCAGTTCGCGAGGGGCGGCGGAAGCGCATTCGTCGGATATTCGGAGGACACGTATTATACCCTCAACGAGACGGCGCAATCCTGCCTGAAAGGGCAATGTTTGGGCGAGGATGATCTCGACGTGGCGCTGTGGCCATTTGCCGACGAAGGAGCAAAGCCTGTAGCATGGGTGGACATGTATATGATGGACTCGCGGCTGACTGACGCCAAGCTGCGTGATGCGGAGGCATACATTAAATTCATGATGAGCGTTTCTACCTACGAGACTCTGATTTTGCCTTCCGACGGCGCGCCGGACGGCGTCCCCAAATATCTCCTCCCGGCACGCGATGATGTGTATTCGGATGGAAAGATGGCCTCGGCCCCGCTTTATCCCAAATTCCGAAGCCTGATAGGCTCGGCAATCCCGGTGACCGAAGAGGGTTTGAACGATAAGCTTCATAAGACCGCCGAAGCCCTCGAGAAAGTTCTCCCGGCCGGCCACTGATGCTCCTGAACAGCACGAAGCAATCAAGCATGTGCGCCACTCCCGTGGGCCGCTATCGTCGTAGCGGCCGCGTGAATTCCACCAACGCATTTCTCGCCACCGCAGTGGTGGCGGTAGGCTTGGGCACCGGCGCGATGGCCCAGGATTCCGCCGAACGCATGGCCGAGGCGGCGAG